>LXNI01000345.1_pt1 | contig 56807 bp, 49 predicted proteins | sample 809091 | NCBI WGS metagenome assembly LXNI01 (sample SAMN04870527, study PRJNA318959) | sponge metagenome | biome: 01000161; feature: marine sponge reef; material: water | host: Sarcotragus foetidus | place: Greece: Milos, Mediterranean Sea | collected 2013-05-29 | depth 5-7 m
AGCAGGGTGTAGGCAGGCAGCACGACCGAACCTGACAATCCGGACGCCACGGAATCAACGTCGACCGCGCTCGCGCTGACAGCGAGCCCATTGCCGAAGTTGTACGTGCCGGTGACCGCCAGCACATTGCGCGGCATGCCGGCGCGGCGGGCGGCGTCCTCGCCGTCGCGCACCACGATGCCGCCGAGGGCGCCGCCGTAGAAGGCTTGCGGCGCGATGGCGGGGATGTCCTCGGCGCCGATGTAGCTGTAGCGACCACCGTTGGCGAGCGTGTTGAGATTGATCGCCTCCATGTCGGTGTAGCTCAGGGTGAACAACAGTCTCGGCCCGGGGATCCAGCGCATCTCGAACTCCACGCCGTCGGTGCGCGTGGCCTGGTTGGTGACGATGGACTGGGCGTTGTAGTCGGTGCGTTCCTGCCGGAAGCGCGCCGCCGCAAAATATAGTGCGTTGGCGAACAGGCTGCCCTTCAGACCCGCTTCGAGCAGTTCCGAGCTGTCGAAGGCGCCCCCGCCCAGCACGTTCGCCGTGGAGAGTTCCGCGCCCTGTCCGGCAATGACCGTGGATTGGCGCGAGGCGGTCAGGTAGGGCGTCAGGCCGTTGTCGCTCACCCAGCTCAGGCTCAGGTTCCAGGACAGGCCGCTGACCGTATCGGCCGCCTCGGTGACCACGCAGTCGGGCGCCGACGCCAGGCACATGTGGCTGGAGCTCGGCAGCAGCAGCTTGTCCAGCGGCGCACGGCTTTCCATGTCGACGAAGTCGTAGCGCAGCCCGGCAAGCACCCCGAAGCCGTTGTCCCAGGTGATGTCCGCGAGCCCCGCCACCCCCAGGTTCAGGTAGTCGCCCAGGTAGTACTCCGTGTAGTCGCGGCCAAGTTCGGTCGCGAGCCACCGCGTGTCGAGCGCGCTCTCGGGCCTGGTCAGATCGCGGCGGTCAAAGTACTCGTTGGTATAGTCGCTGGCGTGGTGGAAGTTCGTGTAGCGCAGCGACGGCGACCATTGCACATCCACCGTCGCACCGGGCGGGCGGAACGTGGCATGGGCCACGAGCTTGTCCTCCACCACCCAGGTGTCGTGAAACTGGGAGAATCCGTAGGTGGCCTGGTTGAAGTTGTCGTAAGCCTCGTAGAAGAGCTGGTTCTTCCACTCCCAGGGGCCGCCTTGTGCGTCGATGAGCACATCGAAGTAAAGCGTGACGACATCCGTTTCGACGATGTCGTGCGGGCTGACCAGCACCTGGCTGCCGTCGAGTGTGGCCAAGCCGGGGTTCACCAGCCCGAGCAGGCCGGGGTGACAGTCAAAGACGAGCGTATCGCCGATGGCGCAGACATCGCTGCCGCCGGGCGGTGGCGTGAGCGGCGATTTCGTGCCCGGCACGAGGCCGGCCGCGAAGGGATTTAGATCGCCGAAGCCGTCGCCGTCCACATCGAATTCCTGGTGGGAGATGCGCCCGTCGCCGTTGGCGTCAAGCGGCGGTGGGCTTCCGGTGATGTAGGTGCCGTGGTCGATCAGGTCCTGGGTGAGGCGGTTCCAGCCCGCCACCTCGGTGACGCCGACCTCGTGAAGCATGGCGCCGAACTCCAGGTGCACGCGATCGCTCGCATCGACATCGAACGAGGCCTGCACGAGCGACTGGTCGAGGCCGGCGCTGTCCCTGTAATAGCTGCCGGAATCCTCCGCCTCGGCGTACAGGTAGTAACCGAGCGCCCTGCCCCCCAACCGACCCGGTCCGCCGATCTGCGCGCTCAACGTGCGCTTGTTCCAGCTTCCGGCGCCGAGTTCGGCACCGCCTGTGGTCCCGGACATGAGCGCATCGGTCTCTTCGACATGCGCCGTGAGCGGCGTGAAATTCATGTAGCCGCCCATCTTGGCCGGCCCGAAGATCGGCGACGCGGGGCCGCGCACGATGTCGATGCGGCTTGAGGCGCCGATCGGCGTTGGGTAATTGCCTCGGTTGTCGAGGCGGCGCATTCCGCGGAAATAGCTTTCGCCCGGCGTGCCGCGGATGTCGAGCGAGCCCGCCACGCCGAAAAACGACTGCGTGTAGGTCCCCGGCGCCAGCGCCACGAGTTCGTCGATGTCGCGCATGTCGAAGCGCCTGATCATCTCGCCGCTGACGCTGGACACCGACCGGGGCGTCTCGAGCACGGACTTGCCGAAACCGAACACCGAATCCACCGCCTCGCCGGGCTGGCTACGGAGTTCGCCGCTGACGACTACTTCCTCAAGCGCATTCTCCTGGGCAAGGGCGCACGATAGCGCCAGCAGTGCGAGGGCAATCGTCAGTCTCATGGGGTTTCTCGTTTACGTCTTTTCACGTACTCCTTGTCCCGGGCCAAGTCCCCGCGCCACCAGCAGATATTCGGGCTTGAAGCCCACCAGCACCATGGGCACGTAGGCAAGCGGCGATATCAGCCGGCCCAGGGCGTGCAGCCGGAAGGCGATCAAAAGGTTCAGGGTACGCGCGGAGTGGTGGGTGTGATGGATCGCCAACAGGAACGGGACATTGCGTGCGGGACTGCCTGGCGCGCAGTATCGGATGCTAGTCCCGCGTGTCGTAAGGGAACGTGCGGGCGACGCCTTGCATCAGGCTCTCGGCAACGCCTGCGGGCGTGCTGCCCAAACCGGCGCTGATCTCATGATCGTAGCTCCACAGAAGCGCACCGTCGTCGCCGTCGTGAACGGTCATGGATGCCTCCACCCGGTTGGTCACACTGCCGCCAAACAGGACCGTCGTGACAATGGCTGCGCCGGTGCCCATCGGGCGACTGCGGCTGATCGCGCCGGACACAACCGAGTCCACACCCAGGATGTCTGCCAACTCGGCTCGAGTATAGGACGTGTAGACGGCCCTGTAGTCCACATCGGCCCGATTGAGCAGCACGTTGGTGGTGTCGATGTCTTGAAACTCGACCGTGTATTGACCTCGCGAATAACGCTGCAGAAACTCCGTGTACAGTTGCCGCTGAAACGTGTAGGCCTCGTCCCGCTCCTGTGCCCTCAAATCCTCTTCGGTCAGCCCTTCGGGCAGTTCCCGCATATTGATGGACACGTCGAACGGAAGCAGCGCGACGGTTTCGTGTTCCGCGGTTCTGTCCGCGAAATCCGCCGCCGTGTAGACCGTTGCGCAGCCTGCCACGCCCAGCATCAATAGCGGAAAGAGTCGTCCGAATCGTACCTGCGTTGCCTTCATGGCCGAGTTTCTCCTTTTGAGTACGCGCGCAACCTCATGGATTCGTGTCGCGCGCCACCAGTTGATGGCGATGGCCGGCCCGTGACCGGACCAGGAATTAAACCTGCGTGCGTCATGAACGCCCCTGCTTGGCGACTTGCGATTCTGAGCGTCGGCGCGACCGTCACGGCGCGAGTGCGCGCTACGGTGCGCCGCTTGTCGAGCGGGCGAGCCCACCGGCTTGTTAAGTCAGTAGATACATATGTATAGTTAAGTATACAGTATCGTATACGTGCTCGTGCACCAAAGAAGCACCCCGACATTTACGGAGACCGCGCTTCGGGGCGCGCTCCCGGTGGATCGTTCAAAACCGTGGATGTGCTGCGCCGGCATGGTCGAGTCCGGCGACCCGTCGTCCAGTGCACGCATGGATTAGGTCGTGTATTACGCCAACCGCTGAAACCTGTGTCGCAAACTTGGCATGCATCATCTCTGCGGACCGCTCCGATACCTGGCACCCGCAGTTTGGGCCTGGTGACGATCGAGACCGGGTTTCGCCCAAGAGTCCCAATCCCCGCTCGCTCATCGCTTTGTTGAAAAAGTGTGAAAGCAGCGCCAGTTCGAGTCGCACGATGCAGGGCGACTTACCCTGGTCAGCTAATTTCGTAACTTATTGATTTTATGGTGGGCCGTGTAGGAATCGAACCTACAACCAATGGATTAAGAGTCCACTGCTCTGCCTGATTGAGCTAACGGCCCGTGACGCAATCAACCCGGTTTGAAGGGTTTGGACTATTGGGGTGGACGATGGGACTCGAACCCACGACGACCGGAACCACAATCCGGGGCTCTACCAACTGAGCTACGCCCACCATCGTTTCATTATAAACGCGATCAGTCGGTTGGAATATGGCGCGCCCGGCAGGACTCGAACCTGCAACCCTCGGCTTAGCTTACCAACTACCGCTTTCGCGGCCCCGCACTCGCAGGTTTGTGGTCTGGACTATCTCTTCGCCATCTCAGGCGCCGCACGTATAGTCTCTACGGATCCCCTTGCCATTCGCCCACAGGTTCGACGCTGCGGCTTGCGAACAAAGGTTTCCACGGGATTGCCATCAGCGTTACCTGTTAAGGGTTCCCCGTTATAGTGCAGTCCACTGTATCGGTTCCGTTTCCCGATACAGGCTCCTTACTCAAAGGCCGATGCTCTATCCGGTTGAGCTACGGGCGCTATTGTATTTCCAAATCCCTCCTCTGAAAATCATCGAAACTGGTCGGGGCAGACGGATTTGAACCGCCGACCTCCTGCTCCCAAAGCAGATGCGCTACCAGACTGCGCCATGCCCCGTGCGGTTGGCTCGCCATCTTAATGCTGCGACCGGACTGCCGCAATTTTGCATGCGTTCGACCTTCGCCGAAACAGCGGCGCTCAACCGGACCAATGTGCGAGAATCCCGCTCCGGCGCCTGATCATTGCGACCCTCGCGCATGCGCGCATCGGTTATCATTCGCAGACTGGACTATCGAAGATGCGGCTATGAGATTACTTGCATTATTGATCGGCACCGCGCTGACCACCGGGCTCGCCTACGCTCAGGAGGACCCAGCGGAGGTGGTCTCCACGGATCCGAGGGTCAATGTCGTGACCAACTCCGGCAGCTTCGTGATCGAACTGGACGTGGACCGGGCGCCGCTCACGGTCGAGAACTTCCTGACCTATGTGCGTGAAGGCCACTACGAAGGCACTGTGTTCCACCGGGTCATCCAGGGTTTCGTGGCCCAGACGGGCGGCTACACAGGCGACTTTCAACTCAAGGCGGCAGAGCGAATGGTTGCCAACGAGTCGGGCAACGGCCTGAGCAACCTGCGCGGCACGGTTGGCCTCGCACGAACGTCCGATCCCCACTCGGGCAATGCCCAGTTCTACATCAATCTGGTCGACAACCTGGATCTGAACCCGCGCCCGACGCGCTGGGGCTACACCGTATTCGGGACCGTCGTCGAGGGCATGGAAGTCGTCGACGAGATCGGCCACGTAGCCACCGGCGCCAACGCGCATTTCGAACGCAATGTTCCGGTGCAGAATATCGTCATCGAACGCGTCGAGGTGATCGGCGAATAGCCTCGGAACCCGGCGCCCTGAGGCGGGCGAACACCGAATTGCCGGATGAATACCCTCTTCATCTCCGACCTGCACCTTGACGCGGAACGGCCGGCCGGAATCGCCCGGTTTATTCGCTTTGTCGAGCAGGAGACGCCCACGACCGAGGCGCTCTACATTCTTGGCGACATGTTCGAAGCGTGGATAGGCGACGACGTGACCGACGCGGAGTTCAAACCCGTCATCGGAGCACTCGCCGACCTGAAACGCCGCGGCGTACCGTGCTACTTCATGCACGGCAACCGGGACTTCCTGATCGGTAAGCGATTCGCCGCGGCCACCGGCTGCCGTCTCCTGGGCGACTACGAAGTCATCGAGGTCGCCGGCGAGCGCGTGCTGCTGACCCACGGCGATCTGCTGTGCACCGACGACAAACCCTACATGGCGTTGCGCGCCGTGGTAAGAGACACGGCCTGGCAGCGCGACTTCCTCGCCAAGCCAATCGATGAACGCCGTGCGTTCGCGGACGACCTTCGCGACAAGAGCCGTGCGGCCATCGCCGAGAAACCTCCGGAGATCATGGACGTCAACCAGCAGACAGTCGAGTCGGTGATGCGCGATTACGGCGTCAAACTACTGCTGCACGGCCATACCCACCGCCCCGGTATCCACCGATTCGTCCTCGACGGGTCAAGCGCGACGCGAATCGTCCTTGGCGCATGGTATGAACAAGGCAGCGCCGTGCGCTGGAACACCGACGGGTTTCGCCTCGAGACCCTGGCGCTTTAGGATCTCTTTCGGGTATCCCCAGCGGCGTTACCAGGGCGTGCGCGGAAAACCCTTGTGTGCGATGCCCTCGTAACGGATGGGCAGGATACAGGCTAAAGCCCGCTGGCGACCTGCATGGGATCGCCGTCGCCGCTGTACCCTGCCTCGTCGCGCAAAACGAGTGCGTCGCGCTTGGCCTTGGCACGGTCGGAACGCACCAACTGCAAGTGCTCCAGGTAATCGCTGCTGACATCCCCGGTCACGTATTCCCCCGAGAAACACGACGTATCGAAGGCGTCGATGTTTGCGTCCTCGTGATCGACGGCCAATTCCAGGTCCTTCAAATCCTGGTAAATCAGCCAGTCGGCACTGATGATCTCCTGGACCTCTTCGATCGTACGGCCGTTGGCGACCAGCTCATTTGCCGCGGGCATGTCGATGCCGTAGACGTTGGGATGGCGAACCGGCGGTGCGGCCGAGGCAAAATACACGCTCTTTGCGCCGGCTTCCCGAGCCATCACAATAATTTGCTGAGAGGTGGTACCGCGCACGATCGAGTCATCCACCAACAGCACGTTCTTGCCTCTGAACTCAAGGTCGATGGCGTTGAGCTTGCGGCGCACGGATGCACGCCGCTCGGCAGCACCGGGCATGATGAAGGTCCGCCCGATATAGCGGTTCTTCATAAACCCCTCCCGGTACTTGACTCCCAGTTCGTGTGCCACCTGAACGGCCGCGGTGCGTGACGTATCGGGTACCGGGATCACCACGTCGATACCGTGATCCGGACGCAGCCTGAGAATCTTGGCCGCAAGCTTCTCGCCCATGCGCAAGCGCGCCTTGTAGACCGACAGATTGTCGATGATCGAGTCGGGCCGGGCAAAATAGACGAACTCGAATATACAGGGCGTATAGGGTTTGTCGCCGGTGTACTTGCGGCTGTGGACACGGCCGGACTTGTCGATGAAGACGCCTTCGCCGGGCGATATGTCGCGGTCCACATCGAACCCCAGCGCATCCAGGGCGACACTCTCGGACGCGACCATGCGCTCCATGCCGGTGAACGTCCGGCGAGTGCCCAGCGCCAGCGGCCGGATGCCGTTGGGGTCGCGAAATGCCACGATCCCGTAGTTGATGATCATGGCCACGACCGCGTAGGCGCCCGAACATCGCCGGTGCACCGCCTCCACGGCACTCAGAATGGCGTCGGGCGTCAACTCGTCCAGACCCAGCCGACCCAGTTCATGGGCGAATACGTTCAGCAGGACTTCGGTATCCGAGTTTGTATTCAAATGCCGGCGGTCATGGGAGACGATCAGGCGCGTGAGTTCGTCGGCGTTGACCAGATTGCCGTTGTGAGCCAGGGCAATTCCGTAGGGAGAATTGACATAGAACGGCTGCGCCTCTGCCATGCTCGCCGAACCCGCGGTTGGATATCGGACATGCCCGAGCCCGATGCGGCCTCTCAGACGCATCATGTGGTGCTGCTGGAAAACATCGCGGACCAGACCGTTGTTCTTGCGCAGATGCAGTTGACCGTCCGCCTCGGTCATGATGCCCGCGGCGTCCTGTCCCCGGTGCTGGAGATTGGTCAGGGCGTCGTAGATCGCCTGGTTGACAGGACCCTGGCTGACGATTCCTACGATTCCGCACATGGTCGCTAGATGAGTTCCTGTTGCTGAAGATAAAGGCCGCCCACGGCGGCATAGTGCCGGATGCCGTCGGCGACGAGGTCACCATAGGGACTGAGCCTGGCCTCCCGCCACCACGGTTCCTGATCGAGCCCTGCCATCTCCAGCACCAGTACCGCCAACCCCACGATTATGGCCCCGCGCCCCAGGCCGAAGAGTGAACCCAGGACGCGATCCGTCCCGCTCAAGCCAGTCTGCTTGACAACGGATCCAACCATTTGACCGGCGAGTCCACCCGCTACCAGTACCACCACGAAGACGATCATCCGGCCTACCCAGACCTTGAGCTGCGGAGCCGTCGTCCATTCGCCGAGAAAAAACGTCACGACCCAGGAAAAATTCCACGCCAGCCAGATGGCGGCAACCCATGTGACCAGGGACAGCGTTTCCTTTGCGAATCCCCGCAGTGCGCCGAACGCGGCGGAGGCAAAACAGCCTGTAATGATCACCAGATCGACCCAGGACATCTAACCGGAACTCTCCTCCAGTCAATCGCTGCTGACGACGTCGGCACGAAAATCCCTTGCGAGCAGCGACGATGCAATCTCTTCGGCGCCTTCACGGCTGGGTTCCGGCCCTACTCGCACCCGGTGCATCTGTCGTCCGCCGGACGTATGCGGATAAAGCCTGGCCGCAAAACCTGCGTCCGCGAGACGTCCCGCGAGACGGCGAGCATTCTCCTCGGCTTCAAAGCTCCCCACCTGGACGAACCAACCCGGTCCGTTCGGCCCCGGAACCGTTGCCGCGGTTGTCCCGCCGGACGCCGGGGAACCGGTCTCGCCGGCGACCTGCCGAGGTGCGTTGGCCGCGACCACGGACGCGCCTGCGGAAGGCGTGTCAGGTTTAACGTCCGCGGTCACGCGCAAGGAAGGCATTGCAGGGACTTCGGGCGGCGTCGCGGCGGCGGCCTCGACCAGGTCGCCCGTGTCGTCCTGTGAATCCTGCGCTACGGGCGTTGCCGGGATGTCTGTCTCACCAGCCGGAACTGGAGCCACCTGCTGATCGTCGAGCCTGATGGTCTGGGTTCGCAGTGGCGCCGATCGTTCGGTTGACGGTGCCTGCACCGCCCCGGTTTCTGCATCCGGTACCGGTCCGTCAAGCACCCAGGGGATGAGCCAAACCGCCAACACCACCAGCACCGAGGCGCCAATGACTCGCTCTTTCAAACTCCGGTCCATGTTGCGGACCTATTGCCCGCCTGTGACCCTGCGAAGTATATCCCAAGCGCCGACATCGCGGGACCCACAACGTAGAAAGAACCGAAGACGATCACCCGGTCTCCGGGCTCGGTTCGGCCCCGGGCATGGTCACACGCTGCGCGGGCGTCAAGATGAACGGACGTTGGCCTGTCCGGGCCCAAAACCCTGGCAAGCCTCTCCGGTGCGGCTCCGCGGACCCCACCGGCGCAGGTCACCAGCCAATGATCGACCATGGGCATCAGCGGACCGACGACGCCTTCATGGTCCTTGTCCTGCATCATGGCGACAATGGCGAACGTACGGCCGCTGGCAGGGCGGCCGCGCAGGGCATCGGCCAGTACACGAGCGGCGGCCGGATTGTGCGCCACGTCGAATATCCAGCGTACGCCGCCGATGTCCCGTTCCTCGATGCGTCCAATCAGCCGTGCGCGCTCGATGCCCCGATGCCACTCGCCCCTGTCCAGCGGCAGGTCCTTGTCCAGCGACTCCACGACTGCCAGGCATCCCGCGGCGTTGGCGAGCTGTTCGTGGCCGCCGAAGCCCGGCCGCGGCAGTCCTTCCGCAACGCCGTTGGAACTCCTGAAGGTCCACTGTGCGGGACCGGCTTCAAAATCGAATGCCGCACCGAGCTTGCGCAGGTCGGCGCCTATCCCGACAGCATGGTCCAGCAGGCTCTGCGGGGGGGTCCGCTCGGCCACGACCGCCGGCTGCCCGGGACGCATGATGCCGGCTTTCTCGTAGCCGATCGCCTCTCGCGTGGTTCCCAGCCACTCCTGGTGGTCCAGATCGATGCTGACGATCAGGCTGGCATCGGCATCGATGGCATTGACCGCGTCCAGGCGCCCGCCCAGCCCCACTTCCAGCAAGGCCACATCGACGCCGGAGCCGGCGAAGTGCAGCAGCGCCGCGGCGGTTGAAAATTCGAAGTAGGACAGCGAGATGTCCCCGCGAGCCTGCTCGATGCGCTCGAACAGCGAAACAATGGCCGCGCTGTCCGCTTCGATCCCGTCGACACGGATGCGCTCGTTGAAACGCCACAAGTGTGGCGACGTGAAGGCGCCCACGCGGTAGCCGCCGGACAGATACAGGCTCTCCAGCAAGGCGACGCAGGAACCCTTGCCATTGGTCCCGCCGATCGCAACCGTCCGGTACGGCGGCGTCCTCAGGGAGAGGCGATCCAGAACCCTTCCGATTCGCTCCAGCCCGAGATCGATTTTTTTCGGATGCAGCGTCTCCAGACGCGCAAGCCACTCTTCAAGTTCGGCTGATCCTGCGCCCATGGCTCACCGCCCGCCCGACGCGGCGATCCGATGGTTCGCCCTCGAAGATCGGCGCGCAGACACGTTCAGACCGGGCGAGGTCGGTCAAGCAGCTTGGCCAGCAGAAAGGCGATTTCGTCCCGAAAATGCCGGCGGTCCACGATCATGTCGAGCGCGCCCTTCTCCAGCAGGAACTCCGCCCGCTGAAATCCCTCCGGAAGCGTTTCGCCCACGGTCTGCTCGATGACGCGGGGACCGGCGAATCCGATGAGCGCCCTGGGTTCGGATATATTGATGTCGCCGAGCAACGCCAGACTGGCCGACACGCCCCCGGTCGTCGGATCCGTCATGACCGATATGTAGGGTTGTCCGGCCTCGCCCAGCGCCGCAAGCGCGGAACTGGTCTTGGCCATCTGGAACAGCGACAACAGCGCTTCCTGCATGCGCGCGCCGCCGCTGGCGGAGAAACAGATCAACGGGCGCTGGTGCTCGATGCAGTACGCCGTTGCCCGGCAGAACCGCTCGCCCACGACGGAACCCATGGAGCCGCCCATGAAGCGGAATTCGAATGCGGCGGCAACCACCGGAATCGCCTTCACGGTACCGGCCATGACAACCAGCGCGTCACGCTCGCCGGTGGCCTTCTGGGATTGCGACAGGCGGTCGCGGTAACGCTTGCTGTCCCTGAACTTCAGCGGGTCCTGGGGTTCCAGATTCGCAGCGATCTCCACTCCGGAGTCAGGATCGAGGAACATCTCCAGCCGGTCTCGCGCACCGATTCGCAAGTGATGTTCACACTTCGGGCAAACCATGAAATTTCGCTTGAGTTCGGCGCGGTACAGTTGCGCAGAGCAGCCGCTGCACTTCACCCACAGACCCTCCGGGACGGAGCGCCTGCGCTTCTCCGTCTTGATTCGGGAGGGCATCAACTTGTCGAACCAACCCATGGACCGTCTCGCCCTGTCGGGGTGCGAATGATAACCAAAAGGCGTACCGGGCACATTGACAGGGACACTTCCCGCCCAGGACCACTGGCAGGATCAATCCGGATCGACGCGGCCTGCAGCCGGCACGTACCCATTGATGCGATTCGCGAGTGAGGCGTATGATCGACTAATCGTTGGTTCAGAGGAGAATGAGATGGAATATCCATCAACCACACGTTTCCGCCGCTTCAACGTGGCCGCCGCAGTTTTCCTCTGCATGCATTCGCTCGCCGGCGCCCAGTCCGTCGAGAACCCGGACGTCTACGCGATGGCGTCGCAGGTCGCAGACGAGATTGAAATCATCCGCGAAGTCATGGGCCGGCCATTTGACGACAGCCCACGCCTGCCCGCCACGGGTGTCTCCCAGTTTGAAGTCTATTTCCAGGCGCAGACGCTGTTCCGGAAATCGAACCAGTTGGCGCAGGAGTACGCCGGCGCCGCGCGCGTACCGGCGCCCCCGGTTCCGGAAGGGGAGCTTCTGCCGGCCGATACGCACGCGGTGGTTGCAGCGGCCCTGGAACAGGTGCTGGCGGTCAAGGAGGCGCTGGGCATCGAACAGGAGATTCCTGCCCAGTCGAGAGGTTCTGCGTCCGCAACCGGCGTTTTCATGACGATTCTGGACACCAACCGGCAACTGAACCTGCTGCTCGACGTACCCATCCTGCCGCGGGACGTCTACGAACAGGTCACCCTGGCAGTGCTGTACAGCGCCGCGATCCTGTCTCAGCAGGGTATCGAGGACTATGTACCCGATGCGGCGCCTTTTGACGGTTACAAGCGTCCTGCCGACGTGTACAGGATGCTGCTGAGCAGCGCCGATATCCTGAGCCGACTGGCGGACAGGTCCGGCGTGTCGGTTCTGCGGCTCAGTACACGCCGGAATATCCCGGACGATATCGAGCCCGGCCACGTATACGACGTCGCGCGGATTCTGGTCGCAGGACTTGCGGTGGTGTCGGATGCGGTGGGTGCCGAGGACGTCTTCCCGGAGCTGGAGCAGCCGGAACAGATCTTTCCGACCCAGGTCTACGCGCGTGCAACCGTGCTGCTTCAGCAGCTCGAGCAGGCAGACGCTTTGCTATAGCTCAAGAGCCGGTTCATCAGTTCGGATCAGCGCCACCGGGTGACGGCAAGCCGAATCGGGGCGGATAGCGCACTCCGACCAGGGTAAGCCCCTGCGCGGGCGCGGTGACACCCGCCCGGGAGCGGTCGCGGGCGGCCAGAACCTCAGCGGCCCACTCGGGCGGCGCGGCGCCTCGACCGATCTCGACCAGTACGCCCACCAGGTTTCGGACCATGTGCTGGAGAAACGCGTTTGCCTCGAACTCCAGGTGCAACGAGCCGTCGGCCCGAAACAGCCCGACGGATGCGAGCCGCCGCATGGGCGTTGAGGACTGACAGCCCGCCGCCCTGAACGACGAAAAGTCCCGCTCTCCCAACAGGGCACAGGCCGCCGCGGTCATCGCCCCGCAATCCAGCGTCTCGCGACGCCACCAGCTTCGATGCCGCAATAGCGCCGAACGCGTCTTGCGCTCCAGGACCCTATACCTGTAGCGCCGCGCCGTAGCCGACCGGCGGGCATGAAAGCTCGCGTCTACCTGCCGGATCCAACGCACGGCCGCATCCTCGGGAAGATTCGAATTGATTCCCAGGAGCCATTGCCGGGATGTACGTTGCGCGCCGGTATCGAAGTGAGCGACCTGACAGCGGGCGTGCACGCCCGAATCGGTGCGTCCGGCGCCGGTCACGCCGATGCTCTCATCGGCAACCGCCGACACCGCCGCTTGCAGCGCGCCCTGAACACTGCGGCCGCTGCGCTGTACCTGCCAGCCAACGAAGTCGGTGCCGTCGTACTCCAGGCCCACGGCAAACCGCTTCTTGATCGGCGTCATTCACCCCTCAGTCCTGGTCGTCCGCGGTGTCGGGTTTGCTCTCCCTCGAGGAAGACTCCAGTTCCTGCAGGAGTGACTCCGCCTGCTGCCGCTGGGCCCGGTTACCCGCCTTGACGACGGCCCGCAGCGTGCGTTGCGCGGCCGCACTATCGCCCATGTCAATGTAGGCGCGCGCCAGATCCATTTGAGATTCGATCTCCATGGTCGCCCGCGATTCGGCCGCGCCGCCGGTTGCCTCGCTGGAAGAGGATGCCTCGACCGGGTCTTCGGAAACCGATGTTGCCGCAGGCGCCGGGCGCTCATCTGCTGCTCCGCTGCGCCGACCGAGAAGGAATCCGATCAGTATTCCGATCAGGACAAGGGCTCCGACGCCGATCGCAAGGGCAGTGGCGGCTACGCGGCTGGCGAACCGATTCAGCTCCACCCACAGCCCGCGCAGTCCCGGTGGCGGTGCCGGAGGAATTGCGGCGCGCGCCGCTTCAGCGTCTTCCTCGGCTGCCTCGGCCGCGGCTTGGGCCTCCAGGAGTTGTTCCCGCAGCGTCAGCAACTCTTCATTGCGTGAGTCGAGCAGTTGGAGCGTATCGTCCAGATCGGCCTGCAGTTCATCGCCTGCAGGCGTTACTCCGTCAGCCGGGTCGATTCCCCCCGGCTCCCCGGGAAGCGCGGACTGTCCCCTGCTCCCCGCATCGGCCAGCCACGCGTCAAGCTGGCTGATGGCTTCCGCGGTCGCCTCGTCTACCGTGAGCCGCCGCGCCTGCACCGCTTCGGGAATCCGCAACGTCGCGCCCTGGTAGATCCCGTTCATGTTGCCGCTGAAGCCCCTGGGATTGGCCTCGAACACAGCGACTAGGAACTGGTTGGGATGCACACCCGGCGCGCTGAATCGATCAGCCAGATTCCACAGCCTTTCGCCGGCCTCAACGGGACCATACGTTCCGAGCGATCCTGCGCCCAGCGGCCGTGGCTGCATGCCGTTCTCAGGCAGATCGTCCGGCCCGAGGGAATAAATCCGAATCAGCCGCCCCGGGGGCAAGTCCTGGCGCCGGAGCCAGGTCGCTTCCACCAGGATCGTCATCGACGACGCCAATGGGTCAGGCGACGACATGCGCACCATGCTGCCGCCTTCACTGTCGCGCACGATCTCGAAACTCAGATCGTCGAATTCCGGGGCGCGGTCAAGGCCGTTGCGCAGAAATGCAAGCTCCTCGGCGACACCCACCTCAAGGGCCCACAATTCCTGCGCGGTCACCACTTCGATGGGAATCTCCGCCTGCAGCGGCTGGCCCGGAGGCGAGGTCAGCACCATGTCCCCCAGACCCACCGCTCCGGCCTGAATCGCGGCGAGGGACGGCATCAGCATGGCGGCGAGGGACGGCATCAGCATCCCTGGGGCGAAGCCCCGTTTCCCCGACATGCGACGATTCGGTGACGATGGTGCGGCGGTTCGCAACGGCTTTGTATCCAGTGGCGCGACAGCCCCAAGATACATCTACAGGTAACGATCTACCAATATTTCCGCTATCTGCACGCTGTTGAGGGCGGCGCCCTTGCGCAGATTGTCCGCCACCACCCAGAGATTGATGCCTCGTGGATGGGAGATATCCTCACGGATGCGCCCGACGTAGACCGCATCGCGGTTGGCGGCCTCGGTCGCCGCGGTGGGGTAATCCCCCGGATTCTCGCCATCCAGGACCACCACTCCAGGGGCCGCATCGAGCAGGTCGCGAACCTCCCCGACAGTGAGTTTTTCCCGAGTCTCGATGTGCAGCGCCTCCGAATGGCCCAGGTAGACCGGCACGCGCACACAGGTCGGATTCACCAGAATGTCGGGATCCTCGAGAATCTTGCGGGTCTCCCAGACCATCTTCATCTCTTCCTTTGTGTAGCCGTTGTCCATCAGCCGGTCGATTTTCGGCACGGCATTGAACGCCACGGGCTTTTCCCGGTTCGTCTGCGGCGGGACTTCGCCGCCGTTCAGTACCGAGCGGCTTTGCGTCGTCAACAATTCCATGGAAAGGCGACCGGCACCCGACACCGACTGGTAGGTGGACACGTTGACGCGCTCGATGCCCACCGCGTCGTTGATGGGCTTGAGCGCGACCACCATCTGAATCGTCGAACAGTTGGGGTTGGCGATGATGCCGCGGCTGGCGTGCTCCGCGATGGCATGCGAGTTGCACTCTGGCACCACCAGGGGGATGTCGTCGTCATAGCGAAACTGCGAGGTGTTGTCGACGACGACCGCCCCGGCAGCAGCCGCCTGCGGAGCCGCCCAGGCCGAAACCGAGGCGCCCGCCGAGAACAGTCCCACGGCGACCTGTCGAAAATCGAAATCGTCGAGCACGCCGACTTCAACGGCCTCGCCCCTGAACTGCACCGTGCGGCCGGCGGAGCGAGCGCTTGCCAGCGGGAACAGGCGGCGCACGGGGAATTCCCGCGCCTCGAGAATTTGCAGCAGCGCCTCGCCGACGGCGCCGGTCGCCCCGGCGATTGCCACATCATGGGTTGCAGACATGATTACCCCTGTCGATCTGACTTCGTCAGGCTTTACGTTCGATGCCGATGGCCGGCGTTTCGGACTGAACATCGGCGTTCTGGGCACGATGGCGCAGGTAGTGGTCCATCAACGTCAGCGCCAGCATGGCTTCGGCGATGGGCGTTGCCCGCAGCCCGACACAGGGGTCGTGCCGGCCGGTGGTGACGATCTGCGCGGCCTTGCCGGAACGGTCCACCGTGCTCCCGGCCACCTGTATGCTCGATGTCGGTTTCATGGCGATGCTGACGAGGATGTCCTGGCCGGAGGAGATTCCGCCCAGGGTGCCGCCGGAGGAGTTCTTGGTGAATCCATCGGGAGTGATTTCATCCCGGTGCGTACTGCCGTGCTGCTGCACGACCTTGAAGCCGTCGCCGAACTCCACGCCCTTGACCGCGTTGATGCTCATCATGCCGTAAGCGATGGCCGCTTCCAGCTTGTCGAATACCGGCTCGCCGAGCCCGACGGGCACGCCCGTGGCCACAATGTTGATGCGGGCGCCGATGGAGTCGCCGGCGGCGCGCAGATCGTCCATGAATTGCTCCAGTTCCTGCAATCTCTCGGGTTCCGCGCAGAAGAACGGATTGTCGTTGACGGCGCTCAGATCGTGCGCGCCGAGGTCGAACGGGCCGATTTGCCCGAGATACCCGAAAATCTCAAGCCCAAGCTGTTCCTTCAGATACTTGCGCGCGATGGCGCCTGCGGCCACGCGCATCACGGTTTCCCGCGCAGAGGCGCGCCCGCCGCCCCGGTAGTCGCGGATACCGTACTTCTGCTGGTAGGTGTAGTCGGCGTGACCCGGCCTGAACGTGTCCTTGATCTTGCTGTAATCGCGCGATCGCTGATCCACGTTCTGCACCTGCAAGCCGATGGCGGTACCCGTGGTCACGCCTTCGAAGGTCCCGGAGAGAATCTTGACCTGGTCCGGTTCCTTGCGCTGGGTGACATGGCGCGAACGGCCGGGCCGGCGGCGATCGAGATCCACCTGGATGTCGGCTTCGGTGAGCGCCATCCCGGGCGGACAGCCGTCCACGACGCAGCCCATGGCGAGACCGTGGCTCTCGCCGAAGGTCGTAACCGTAAACAGTTTTCCGTAGGTATCGCCGGCCATAATCTGGTTTTCCTCGCGTTCACAGCGAACGCGGCTGTGGTATGCAGGTCAGCTTCGCATGCGATTCGGGGCCCCGCATGCGATTCAGGCGTGTAAGTATCCAGCCAATTCGTCATGCGTCAACAAAAATATCCCTTCGCCGCCGCGCTCGAACTCGAGCCAGGTGGCTGGAAGCGCCGGATAACGGGTTCTGAGTGCCTCCTCGACCTCGCCTGCTTCGACGACCAGCAGACCGTCGGGCGTCAGGCGTTCCGCGGCGCCTGCCAGTATCCGGTCCACGAGATCCAGACCGCTGTCGCCGCCATCCAGCGCCTCTTCTGGTTCATGGACGTACTCCGCAGGCAGTTCGCCGATGCGCTTGCTGGGCACGTAAGGCGGATTGGCCATGATGATCCGATACGGCCCCTGCAACCCGGCGAACAGGTCCGTCCGGATGAGCCGGACACGTGCCTGAAGCCCATGCTTGCGAACGTTGCGCCGCGCCACTGCCAGCGCGTCCGCCGACACGTCCGTGGCATCGACCCGCACGCCTGCGCAGTGATACGCGGCGGCAATCGCCAGGCAGCCGCTGCCCGTGCCCACGTCCAGGACGCGGTCCCCGGGTTCAAGCCGACACCAGGGCGCAAATCGGTTTTCGATGAGTTCGGCCAGCGGCGAGCGGGGAACCAGCACCCGCTCATCGATGCCGAAGCGAAGGCCCGCAAACCAGGCTTCCCCGAGCAGATACGCCAGCGGCTTGCGCTGCACCACGCGGCGCCGGGCCAGCTCGACGATGCCCCCGATCAGGCCGCTGTCCGGAGGCGCCGTCCACGCGGACTCGGACCAGCCCTGCTGCGCGCGAATCAACCAGTACGCTTCATCCTGGGGATTGTCCGTACCATGCCCGTAGTGGAGGTCGCTGTCGGCGAAGTATCGGGCAACGCTTTCGGCCCAGTCTGCGCCCGTGCGGCCCCGCTCAAGCGCCGTGCGTAGTTCCGTGGTATCCATCGGCTGCCAATGATACGGGTTGTGAGATAATCGCTCCCATGAGGCCGGTCCGCAGTGCTCATTTGTCGTCCCGCGCATCCGGTATCGCCACGCTGGTCGGCGCACTGTGCGCGGTGTCGTGCAGCCAGCCTCCGCCGCCCCCGCCGGTCGTGGCGACATTGCTCGAGCCGCCCCTGCAACTTCCTGAAGTGACGCTCACCGACAAGGCGGATGGCGTGTTTACGCAGGAGCAGTTGCACGGCCGGTTCAACCTGCTGTTCTTCGGGTTCACCCATTGCCCGGACATCTGCCCTCTGACCCTCGCGGTGCTCGCTCGAATGAACGCGGAATGGAACACGCCGCACATCGACGTGCCCCAGGTGGTCTTCGTCAGCGTCGACCCGGCACGCGATGACCCGGGCCAGATCAATACCTATCTGGGCCATTTCGACCCGGCATTTCAGGGAGTGACCGGGCCGCGCCAAGCCATGGACCCCTGGCTCAAGGCGCTGGGGGTGGTTGTCCACGCCGATCCTCATGCCGAGGGCGAGCCGTATAACGTGACTCACAATTCCACCGTCTACGTGGTGGGACCCGGTGCGGAGTTGATCGCGGTATTCAGCCCGCCCCACGATGCGGCGGTCATCGCTGCGGACTTTCTCAGAATTCGCGACCACTACCTGAGGACGAATGCCGCCGGCCCAGCGGCGTCTTCATGAATCGACTTCCCGTCCTGATCCAGCACTTGCTGCCGCAACGGCTGATGGGCCGGTTGGTCTATCACCTGGCCCGTTGTCGCCGGCATTGGATTTCGCGCCCGCTGATTGGATGGTTCGCACGGCGCTATGCGGTCGATCTTGCGGAGGCAGAGCACAGCCGCCTGGAAAGCTACGCGAGCCTGAATGATTTCTTTACCCGTCGCCTGAAGGCCGGGGCGCGCCCTTTGGCCGGCGACGAAACCACGCTGATATCCCCGGTGGACGGCTATCTCACCCGGTTCGGCACGGCCGACGGCGGTGAGATGATTCAGGCCAAGGGGCTGCACTATCGGCTGGAAGAGTTGCTCGGGGAACCGCTGGACCGCGTTGGCGCCCTGGCTTCGGGCAGTTACGCCACGCTGTACCTGGCGCCACATCAGTACCATCGCGTCCACCTGCCCCTGGCCGGTACCCTGCAGCGGACACGTTACATCCCCGGAAAGCGATTCAGTGTCAACGGCCAGACGGCCGCTGTCGTGCCCAGGCTGTTGTGCCGCAACGAACGCGTGGTCTGCTGGTTCGAGACAGAAGTCGGCCCCATGGCGGTCGTGCTGGTAGGTGCGCTCAACGTCTCCAGTATCAGTACCGTGTGGCTGGGAGAGATCGCCAGCGGAAGGGCGCGTGTTTGGGACGCCACCGGGCTTGCGCAGCGCGAATTCGGGCGCGGAGCGGAGATCGGGCGTTTCAACCTCGGGTCCACCGTGGTCTTCGTCCTTCCGCCGGGACAGGCGGCATGGCGCCCCGAACTGGCGCCGGGGCAAGCGGTCAGGATGGGCCAGGCGTTGGCCTCGCTGCCATGACCGGTTCCGACGGCTGGAGGCCGCGAGCCTCCATGGAAACGCTGCGTCTGCGAGCAGACATCGTGGCGTCCATTCGCGAGTTCTTCATGCAGCGAAAGGTGCTGGAGGTGGAAACGCCGTCACTCTCCACCACCGGTTGCACGGACCCGAACATCGAACCGGTGACCGCCCGCGTGCAAGCCCTGGGCAAGGGCGTCCTCTATCTCGCGACTTCGCCGGAACACGCGATGAAACGGCTGCTGGCGGCCGGCTCGGGCGACATCTACGAACTGCGCCGGGTCTATCGCGACGGCGAACTGGGACGCTGGCACCAGCCCGAGTTCACGTTGCTGGAGTGGTATCGGGTCGGATGGAATGAACGGGAACTGATGGCGGAAGTGGATGAATTGCTGAAAATCGTTCTGGCGCCGTACCGAACTCGAACGGGAACGACCAGCCTCGGCTACCGCGAGGCGTTCCATCGCTACCTGTCGATCGATCCCGCCGATACGCCCGGCGCAATCCGCCGCCGCCTGGCGCAACGCGGCGTGCATGCGCCCGGGGAACTGGACTCCGACGGGCTGCTGGACCTGGCCCTCGGCACGCTGATCGCGCCGCGATTCGATCCGGACCGCGTCACGTTTATCCACGGCTTCCCCGCGAGCCAGGCGGCGCTGGCGCGCATCAAGCCTGACGGGGAGTCGGCCCGCTTTGAAGCCTTTACCGGCGGCCTGGAATTGGCAAACGGCTATCGCGAACTTGCCGATGCGAATGAGCAGAGAGCCAGGTTCGAGCGCGAACAGGCCACGCGCCGCGCGGCTGGGCGACCGGTGCCGCCACTGGACGATAACCTGATCGCCGCCCTCAGCCACGGCCTTCCCGACTGTTCCGGCGTCGCCGTCGGCGTCGACCGGCTGGTCGCCGTCGCGGCGGGCGTGGATGGAATCGCGAACACGCTGAGCTTTCCGCACTGAACTACGGCGCAACTACGGCGGAAGTACCGGTTGAACCGATAAACTGTGCACTTCCTGCAGAAATGGGACGTTGACGCGACTTGGCGCGTCTTAATATGCTTTCCCCATGAACAACGGACGTCTTGACCGCGCCCTTCAAATCGCAATATTTGCAGCGATTGGCGGTCTGTATTGGCAGATGTTCGCAATGAATAATCGCCTGACCACCCAGATCGCGGACGTCGACTTACGGCTGTCGGCGCAGATTTCCGAGGTCGACTTACGGCTGTCGACGCAGATTTCCGAGGTCGACTCACGGCTGTCGGCACAGATCGCGGGAGTCGACACACGGCTGTCGGCTGCCATTGCGGAGCTGAGTGAACGACTGGCTCGCGTGGAAACTCATATTCTCTACGTCGCACCGACCTCCGACGATCCTCAGCCATAAGCAACAGGCGATTTGACCGCACGCTGCTCCTGGCAATCCTCGCCGCGACCAGCGGGCTTTACTGGCAGATGTTCAGCATGAAAGGTGCGTTTCGGTACGTGCGCACGCCAATGTCGCGGTCGGCGACCAAATGGTTCCGGTTGCGGATGACTACTTGACTCGGGACACGTATTCGCCGCTGCGCGTGTCGACCTTGATGACTTCGTCCTGCTCCACGAACAGCGGCACCCGGACCACGGCGCCGGTCTCAAGCTTCGCGGGCTTGACACCGCCCTGGGCGGTGTCGCCGCGCAATCCGGGATCCGTTTCGACGATCGCCAGTTCAACGAAGTTCGGCGGCGCCACCTGCAGCGGTGAGCCATTCCACAACGTCACGAGGCAAGTGTCCCCGTCCTTGAGCCATTGCGTGATGTCCGCCACGGCATTCGCGTCGGCGGCGTGTTGCTCGAACGTGTCGGGCACCATGAAATACCAGAAACTGTCGTCGGTGTAGAGATACTGCATTGGCTGCTCGTGGATGTCGGCGGCCTCGACGGATTCACCCGACTTGAAGGTCCTCTCGACCACGCGGCCGGTCTTGAGATTGCGGATCTTGACCCGGTTGAATGCCTGGCCCTTGCCGGGCTTCACGAATTCGTTCTCGATGATGGCGCATGGATCATTGTCGATCATGATCTTCAGCCCGCCGCGAAATTCGTTGGTGTTGTAACTCGCCATATCCGCCGTTGTCCCTGTCGGGGTGAGTCGGTGGATAATACCGGCAAGCCACGCAGAAACGAACACCTGCCCTGACACAATTGCCTTGACCACCATCGCCATGACCACCATTGCCGAAATTCCCGCGTCCGACACGTGGCAGCGCGCCATGCGCGACGGCATCGCTACCGTGCAGGAACTCCTCGAAATCGTGCAGGTCGATGCGAATTGCATCGACGCGGCACAGCCGACCGGGGGAGAGTTTCCCTTGCGGGTGCCGCGGTCCTACGCCGCCCGCATGCGCAAGGGCGATCCTGCCGACCCATTGCTGCTGCAGGTGCTGCCGTTGCACGCCGAGCGAATGGACGTTACCGGCTTCGAGAACGACCCGCTGCGCGAGACAGGCGTCGCCAATCACGGCGTGCTGAAAAAATACCGCGGACGCGCGTTGCTCGTGACCACTCCCGCCTGCCCGGTACACTGTCGCTACTGCTTCCGGCGACACTTTCCCTACGCGGATCAGGTCGCCGCGAAGGACCGCTGGGGACCCGCGCTCGGCGCGTTGCAACGGATGACCGACATCACCGAAGTCATCCTCTCCGGGGGCGACCCGCTCAGCCTCGGCAACCGGCGCATTGGCGAACTACTACACCTGATCAAGGACCTGGCGCACGTCGATACCGTGCGATTCCACACACGTTTCCCCATCGTGCTGCCGGAACGTGTCGACCCGGGACTGTTGGAACTGCTCGCCGCAACGCCATTGCATACAGTCATGGTGGTGCACTGCAATCACGCCAATGAAATCGACCGCTCAGTCCACTTGGCACTGGAGGCAGTGGCGAAGACGGGCACGCGGCTGCTCAACCAGTCGGTGCTGCTCAAGGGCATCAATGACGATGCGCAGCGCCTTGAATCGCTGAGCCGGGCGCTCTTCAGTTGTGGAGTGCTGCCCTATTACCTGCACCTGCTGGACCCGGTGAGCGGCGCCGCCCACTTCGATATTCCGGCATCAACGGGAACGCAATTGATCGAAGAACTGCGCCGCCGCCTGCCCGGCTATCTCGTCCCCAGGCTGGTTCGGGAAGAACCGGACCGGTCTTGCAAGACAATAATCGGGTAACCCGGAACACGAACGCCCGGGTTTCTCCATCACATCCTGCCCTCGGTTCACTCACTGATGCTCCCAGCAAGGATGTGGACGCGGCGCAGAAGAAGATTGACGAACGAAGCGGATCCAGTATCTGCACACACGGCAGATTTATGGGCTATTAACCGTTTGACTAAATTTAGTTATCAAACTAAAGTTAGAAGTATATCTAAATCAATGTAACAGTCACCATGCCCGAATTTTCTAACCCGTTTCGTCCCGGCGCGGGCCATCCGCCCCCGTACCTGGCAGGACGAAAGGCGGAGCGCAATGAATTTCTTCGCTTGCTTCAACAGGAGACAATACTCGAGAACATGGTCCTTACAGGCCTTCGCGGGATTGGCAAGACTGTGCTTCTTGAATCCTTCAAGCCTTTGGCGGTCGACCAAGGGTGGATATGGGTGGGAACCGATCTTTCCGAGTCCGCGAGTATCGATGAAGACAGAATGGCGATCCGACTTTGCACCGATCTCTCACCGATAACATCGGGTCTGGTCGTGGATACAAGAGAAATTCGAAGTGCCGGATACACGGCCGCCCCCGAAACGATCAACCATACACTTGGCTACGAAACGCTCATCAGCGCCTATAGACAAACGCCGGGGTTGGCCCTGGACAAGCTCAAGGGCGTACTGGAAATGGTATGGCGGGTTGTATCGGCGATCTCTAACGTGCGCGGAATCGTCTTTGCCTACGACGAAGCTCAGAACCTCGCCGACCAATCGCAAAAGGAACAGTATCCCCTGTCTCTCCTGCTGGACTGCTTCCAGTCGCTTCAGAGAATGGGGTTCCCTCTGATGCTGGTACTGACAGGACTACCGACGCTGTTTCCCAAACTCGTGGAAGCACGGACCTATTCCGAAAGAATGTTCAGAGTCGTGTTTCTGCAGCGACTGGATATGTCGGAAAGCGAGGAAGCCATTCGCAAACCGATTGAAGATTCGTCGTGTCCCCTGCATCTCAGTGACGAATCCGTAGGCACAATCATCGATGTGTCCGGCGGTTACCCGTACTTCATCCAGTTCATCTGCCGAGAAGTCTACGACGCGTTCATTCAGAGATTGGACAGAGGGGAACGGGCATCCGTTCCTGTCGCCGAGATCGAACAAAAGTTGGACACGGATTTTTTTGCCGGCCGGTGGGCGCGCGCAACCGATCGGCAACGGGAATTACTGTTCGTGATTGCCGGAATCGATGGCTGCGACGAGGAGTTCACGGTTCAGGCGGTGGTCGAAGCAACCAAGCAAAACCTGGCGAAACCGTTCAGCAGCAGTCATGTTAACCAGATGCTTGGAGCTCTCACCTCACAGGGCCTGGTCTACAAGAACCGTTATGGGAAATACTCCTTCGCGGTGCCAATGCTGAGCCGATTCATCCGTAGGCAGGCAGCGTAACCGGAAGAGAAATTGCGCTTTCAGGATCATTCTACAAGCGCTTCATTCCAAGTATAGAAGTGGTCCCCAAAATTCGGACAGGGTTGCAAGGTGGTATTTGCGCTGATGAGAGGACCTTGCGACGATGGCAAAGCAACGCAATTTTTCACCTGATTTCAAGGCCAGGGTGACCCTTGCGGCGATCCCCGGCGACGGCATGATCGCCGAACTGGCGGCCCGGTATCAGGTGCACCCGCGCATGATCGGCAACTGGAAGCGCACGGCCCACCGGGTCGCACGCAAGCGGGTGCGGCGATTGATGCGGGTGATGGGCTTGCGCTCCCTGGCGGCGTAAAACGTCGATGCTGGGATCGCCGGAAATCGGGCGGGTTGCCGGACGCTCGGCACGGTTGGTGCGTGTCCAGCGCCCTGAAGATAGCCGCACCGAACGTGGCGTAGTCCAGAACGCCGCCCGGTGCGTCTTCGACCGCGCGACGAATTCCAGCTCGCAGACGCACCACCTGAACGAAATCGTTGAAGTGTCCTGCCTGCAAGGCCGCGTCCTGGCGATTGTCCGTGAAGCTCAACAGCTTCTGATGCTGGGTCGATTCATTCGCGGGCAACAATCAACCTGTTTGCCCGAAGAATCGAGATCGTAGCGCACACTCTGGCGGTCTCGGTGCGATGCGACACTTATACAACAGGCCGCCGACACTACCCACGCGACCAAGTCTCCGCGAGCATGTAGAGCGAGCTGAGGACTGCGACGAGCGACCCTCCCAGTACCCAGAGATAACGGTAGATTTCGGCCTTGGCCTCTGCAAATGCCGCAGCCTGCTCGGCAAAGCCGACCTCCATGTCACGGCGCAATTCGGCCAGCGCGGTGGCTTGCCTGGCCAGACCGGACTCCAACGCGGCGGCTTGCCGGACCAGACCGGACTCCAACGCGGCAGCCTGCCTGGCCAGACCGGACTCCATGTCATGGCGCAATTCGGTGATGGCCGCATCGAAACGGCTTTCGGAAACGAGCCGACCGGTTGCTTGGCCGACGGCGTTCACAATCGCCTCGGCATGGGCCGCATGGACTCCTGCAGCCTGCAAGTCGCCGGCCACGGCCAGCGTGTCGAATTCCGAAGATGCCATCGTAGCGTGCTCGCCAGTGAGGATGACCGCCAATGTCCCTCGCGGGACGCGGCGGCGCAAGCGGCATTTCCGGCTGAATCGCGCATATTCGGCTGTCGGATGAAGTCACCGAAAGTCTAGCAGAACGCAAAGTGTTTCCGGGCCACGTGTCGCCGTACGCATCCGACTAAATTTAGTCCCACGACTAAATTTAGTTTCTTGACTTGATCAAACTAAGTTTCATCAAGTACTGGGTTGGCTTTCGACAAGTCTAGAGCGCACCGGGCAGGCTAATCCACCTCGTCCTCGGGCGACTGCAGCCGCAGGTGGTAGTGGAAAGGGTTGCCCAACGCCCGGGCATTTCCCCAGACGATGTACATGCCCTCAACGACGTGCGCGTACCTGACCGGACCCAGATCCACGGGCTCAAGCCCCATCCCTTCAATCAGCCCGGCCACCACCGCCTTGGCCTCGGCATCGTCACCGACGATGGGAACGGTGACCGGCCCACCGGTGGAATCCGGATCCACCATGGTCTCCCAGCCCATGGTGTTGAACGCCTTGACCACCCGCGACTGCGGCGCCCAGCGCTGGATCCATTCGGCGTTCGACGGATCCACCGCAAAGTCCCGCAACCCGTCGTCGCCCACCATCCTGGGGTTGGTTGGATCGATGACGATCTTGCCCGACAGATCGCCGAGGCTGACGATGACGTCCTCGACCGCGTACCACGGTACCGCCACGACGACGATATCCGCCCCGACGACAGAGTCCGCCTGCGTGGTTGCGGAGGCGTTTCCACTGGTGCGGGCCACAAGATCGCGCACGGAGTCGCGGTCCGGTTCCCTGGAACCGTAGACGATGTCATGCCCCTGTGCCGCGAACTCCGGTCCAAGGGCACCGGCAACCTCGCCGGTACCGATGATGGCAATGGTCTCTGCCGATATGGAGGCCGACCACGACAATCCCACGAGGCATAGAGCCGCGCAGACGCTACAGAACCGACCAAGTGAGTCCTTCATCCTCAATTTCTCCAGTCTTGTGACTACGATTTCCGCGGTATCGGCTCCAGCGAATCGACCTTGCGGTACCCGCGAGGCAGCGCCAGTCCGCGGCGCCCCCGCGTACCCATGTACTTGTTGCGCAAGTCGATCGGCCTCAGCCGCATATACCGCTTTCCGCACCATACCTTGACCGCCTGGCGCTCGGCGAACGCGCATAAGGACACGAGATGCAGGTTATTGCCATTGGGCAGCCCGATGATCTTGTTGCCCCGTCCACGGGCCATGGCCGGAAGCTCATCCAGCGGGAACGCCAGCAGCCGGCCGTCGCTGGACACCGCTGCGAGGTACGCCTGTTTCTCCTCGATTCGCGCCGCGGGCAGCACTTCGCCTCCGTTGGGCACGGTCAATACCGATTTCCCGGCCTTGGTACGGGAATACAGGTCGCCGAGCGTGGCGATGAAACCGTAACCCGCCGTGGTAGCCAGTATCCAGCGGTCTTCGGGCGCACCGATCAGCACCGACCTGAAAGTGGACCCGTCGGGCGGATTGAGCCGCCCGGAAAGCGGCTCGCCAAGTCCGCGGGCCGACGGCAGCGTGTGCGCCGGCAGGCTGTACGCCTTTCCCGTGCTATCCAGAAAAACCGCCAGTTGGTTGCTGCGGCCCTTCACCGCGGCCAGCAACCCGTCTCCGGACCGGAAGTTCAGGGCCTCGGCATCCACCTCGTGTCCCTTGGCCGCCCGAACCCAACCGTGTTCGGACAACACCACGGTGACCGGTCCGCTGGCCACCAGATCGGACTCGTCGATCACCTGGGCGGCTTCCCGCTCGACGATTCGTGTGCGCCGCGAATCGCCGTGCTCTTCGGCCAGGGCCGACAGTTCCTCCTTGATGAGCGCCACCAATCGCCGCCGGGAACCCAGCGTCTCGTTCAGACCGGCCTGTTCCTCGGCCAACTCCGACTGCTCGCCCCGGATTCGCACCTCCTCAAGCCTGGCCAGATGACGCAGCCGCAGCTCGAGCACGGCTTCGGCCTGCACGTCGCTGAGCCCGAATCGCGTCATCAGCACCGGCTTGGGCTTGTCTTGCGTGCGAATGATGTGGATGACCTCATCGATATTCAGAAAGGCGGTCAACAAGCCGTCGAGGATGTGTAACCGCTTCGTCACCTTTTCCAAACGGTGTTCGAGCCGCCGCCGGACCGTGTCGGTGCGGAATTTCAGCCAGGATTCCAGCAGTTCCTTGAGAGCGAAGACCGCCGGGCGCCCGTCCAGCCCGATGATATTCAGATTGACGCGTACCGAGCGCTCCAGGTCCGTGGTCGCAAAAAGGTGTCCCATGAGCGCCTCGATATCCACCCGGTTGGAGCGGGGCACCAGCACGTACCGGGTCGGATTTTCGTGATCCGACTCGTCGCGAAGGTCCTCCATCATGGGGAGTTTCCTGGCGCGCATCTGCGCGGCGATCTGTTCCAGCACCTTTGCCCCGGACACCTGGAACGGCAATTCGGTGATGACGATGTCGCCGTCCTGCACCTCGTACCGGGCCCGCAGCTTCAATCCACCGCTACCCTTGCGATAGATCGCGGCAATGTCCGATCGCGGCGAAACCAATTCGCCGCCGGTTGGGAAATCCGGGCCCTTGATGTGCCGCATGAGCTGGCTGGTGGTGGTTTCCGGCTGTTCCAGCAGTCGGATCAGGGCGGTAGCGACCTCGCGGAGGTTGTGCGGCGGCACGTCGGTGGACATGCCCACGGCGATCCCGCTGGTGCCGTTCAGTAGCAGGTTGGGCAGCCTTGCCGGCAACAAGGTTGGCTCCTGGAGGGTGCCATCGAAGTTCGGCACCCAATCCACGGTGCCCTGGCCCAGCTCCGCCAGCAGGACCTGCGCATAACGGGTGAGGCGGGCCTCGGTGTAGCGCATGGCCGCGAAAGACTTGGGGTCATCCTGCGATCCCCAGTTGCCCTGGCCGTCGACGATCGGATGACGGCAGGCGAACGGCTGCGCCATGTGCACCATGGCTTCGTAGCAGGCCGAGTCGCCGTGGGGATGGAACTTGCCGATCACATCGCCCACGGCCCGGGCCGCTTTCTTGGGCTTGGCCGCCGCCGACATCCCCAGATCGCTCATGGCGTAGATGATCCGGCGCTGCACGGGTTTCAGCCCGTCACCAATGTGCGGAAGCGCCCGATCGAGCACCACGTACATGGAGTAGTCCAGGTACGCCTTCTCCGTGAACTCCGCCAGCGGGACCCGTTCGATCCCCTCGAAATTCAGTTCCTGTTCATGCATGGATACATCCCGAACGTAAGAGACTCAATAAATCGCCGCCCATTCTGCTCGCTGACATACGCAGAAAGGGCGCCCTTGCGGCGCCCCACCACCCAGCTACGGGTACCCGCGAAACCGGCAAGTCAGACATCGGCCAGATTCCCCTTCTCATGCAGCCATTCCCTGCGGTCCGCGGACCGTTTCTTGGCAAGGAGCATGTCCAGCATGCGATCCGGATTGTCTTTCTCCGTCATCGTCAACTGAACCAGCCGGCGGGTTTCCCTCGCCATGGTGGTCACGCGAAGCTGAGAGGGATTCATTTCTCCCAGCCCCTTGAACCGCGTCACCGTCAACTTGCCCTTCTTGCGTTGCGCCTCGATCCGGTCCAGGTGCATGTCCCGCTCCGCCTCGTCCAGGGCGTAGTGGACCTCCTTGCCCACGTCGATCCGGAACAGCGGCGGCATCGCCACATAGACGCGCCCCGCCTCGACCAGGGGCCGGAAGTGCCGCAGGAACAGCGCGCACAACAGCGTGGCTATATGCAATCCGTCGGAATCCGCATCGGCCAGAATGCAAATCTTGTGGTAACGCAGCCCGTTCAGGTTGTCGCTGCCCGGGTCCACGCCCAGCGCCAGGCTGATGTTGTGCACCTCCTGGGAGCGCAGCACCTGGCCCGGATCCACCTCCCAGGTGTTCAGGATCTTGCCGCGCAGGGGCATGATCGCCTGGGTCTCCCGGTCGCGGGCCTGTTTCGCCGAACCGCCCGCCGAATCCCCCTCCACCAGAAACAGCTCTGCCGCGGCCGGTTCCTGGATCGTGCAGTCCGCCAGCTTGCCCGGCAATTGCGGGCCGGCGACAACACGCTTGCGAACGACCTTCCTGGCGGACTTCAGCCGTAACTGCGCTTTCTCGATGGCCAGCCGGGCGATCTCGTCGCCGGTCTCCGGATGCTGGTTCAGCCACAGCGCGAAGCTGTCCTTGACCACCCCGTTGACGAAACTGGCGCATTGCCGCGACCCGAGCCGCTCCTTGGTCTGCCCGGAGAACTGCGGGTCTTCCATCTTCACCGAGAGGATGTAGGCCACGCCCTGCCACACATCTTCGGGCGCCAGTTTGACGCCGCGCGGGAGCAGGCTGCGAAATTCGCAGAACTGGCGCAGCGCCTCGGTGAGCCCGGCGCGCAGGCCGTTGACGTGGGTTCCGCCCAGGGGCGTGGGCACGAGATTGACGTAGCTGTCCGTCACCGACGACTGCGAGCCATCCGGAATCCAGGCCAAGGCCCAGTCCACCGCTTCACGCTTGCCATGCAGGCTGCCCGTCAGGGGCTCCACCGGCAGGATGGCACCGTTGATCTGCTCAAGCAGGTATTCCGCCAGCCCACCGCTGTACTGCCAGGTCTCGACCTCGTGCGGACTCTCGACCTCCAGCCGTACCTTGAGCCCCGGGCACAGCACCGCCTTGGCTCGCAGCACGTGCTTCAGGCGCCGCAATGCAAACGAAGACGAGTCGAAATACTGCGGGTCCGGCCAGAAGCGCAGCGTGGTCCCCGTATTCGCCTTGCCGACCGTGCCCACCACGTCGAGTTCTCCGCGGCGCTCGCCGCCCGAGAAACTCATGTTGTACTCCTTGCCGCCGCGGCGGATCCACACTTCAAGGTTCCTGGACAGCGCGTTCACCACGGAAACGCCCACGCCGTGCAACCCTCCTGAAAACCGGTAGGTCCGGTTGGAGAACTTGCCGCCCGCGTGCAGCTTGGTAAGGATCAGTTCGACCCCGGGAATCCCTTCCTCAGGGTGAACGTCGACCGGCATGCCGCGGCCGTCGTCGGCGACTTCCAGCGAACCGTCCCGGAAGAGCTTGACGTCGATGCGCTTGGCGTGGCCCTCGATGGCCTCGTCGACACTGTTGTCGATGACTTCGTGAGCGAGGTGGTTGGGCCGACTGGTGTCGGTATACATGCCGGGGCGCCGGCGCACGGGGTCAAGACCGCTCAGGACCTCGATGTCTGCAGCGCGATAGCTGTTTCCCATTGACTCCCACCTGCGTCCCGGTGACGGCCGCAAATCCGACCGGAACGTACAACGGGGATTGTAACGCGTGTGAGCACGTTAGTCCTGCTTTTGGCTAATTCCGAAAGGTGAAATTCGGCAGCTTCCACCATTCGGATTGCATATTTTTGAGCATCATGCTTAAATAAGTGCATTCATCGAACTCAACCCGTGCAAGAAATGGCCGCACCCAAGTACACCCGCCGGGAACAGGAAGTTCTCGAAATCATTTACAGCAGCGCGCCCTGTACGGCCGCCGATGTCGAGCGTCAACTGGACATCTCTTATTCGGCGGCGCGGGCGCTTCTGTCAAGGTTGGTTCAAAAGGGGGTCCTGTCGCAAGGCTATGACGGCCCGCGCTACGTGTATGAACCAGCGCAGGACCCCGCGCTGGCGGGCGAAAACGCGCTGAAGTCATTGGTAACCACGTTCTTCAAAGGCAATCACGCCATTGCCCTGAGTACGCTGTTGGCTCTATCCAAAGATTCCGTAGACGACGACGAACTCGCCCGATTGGAAGCAGCCATTCAAACCGCCCGGGATGCCCGGCCGGATCAAGATGATTGAAGCGAGCGCGGCCTTTCTGATCAAGTCCACGCTGATTCTGGCGCTGGCGAGCGCGTATTGCCGCTGGACGTCCCGTTCCACCGCGGAACGTCACGCCGTCGCGTTGATCACACTACTCGCGCTGCCTGTGACCGCAGTGGGCGGTCGCCTGCTTCCCTGGAGCGTGGCATTTCCCGAATCCCTCCCCGAGATGCTTGGCCGGACGTCCTCGGCCACGCCGGCGGCCGCGACTGCCGCGCCGGTGACGTGGCTGGTCATCGTCTACGTCTGCGTGTTCGCCGTGCTGATGACCGCGACGTTCTTCGAATTCTGGCAATCATTCCGATACACGCGGCGTTTGCCTGAGTACCGCGGCGTACGACCGGCAATTCTCGGCACAAGAATCCGCATGCGGGTCGATCGCTGCAGTTCGCCCTGGGTATTCGGCATTCGCCGCCCGACGATCGTCGTCCCCGAGGACTTCGCCGCCTGGCCCGCGCATCGCCGCCGCGCCGCCCTCCATCACGAACTCGCTCACATCCGCCGGTTCGACTGGCTTACCAACGCACTGGCGCGGTGCATCTGCAACGTATTCTGGTTCCAGCCGCTGGCCTGGGTGGCCCGAAAGCAAATTGAGTCGCTCGCCGAACAGGCGTGTGACGACCACGCGATACAACGGGGAGCAAACCGCTACGACTACGCGCAGACACTCCTGGATATTGCCAGACACAGAAGACAGGAAAGCTTCAAGTTGCCCGTTTCGCGATATCCCCTCACGGAACGCATCGAGTCCATCCTGAACCGAACCGCGAAGAGAGAACCCATGAATGCCGCAAAGCTCACGACGACAACATTGTTGGTTCTGATGGTGATCTGTCCGGTCGCCTGCGTGACGCTGGACTCCACCGACCAACCACGAGAGAACCATACAATTCTGCCCATTGAACCGATCATCCCGCCCGTGTATCCCGAAGAAGCGCTAAGACAGCACATCGAAGGGGAAGTTGTGGTTGAATTCGATATCACGAGAGAAGGTACGACCGAAAACATTCGAGTTGTCAGGGACTCGCCGCCGAACATGTTCCGCCTGGCCGCAGTTCAGGCAACTTCCCAATTCAGGTATCCGCCTCAGCAGGATCAGCAGCGGAGCGTTCGTCACATGATTACGTTCGAACTCAGCGACGAATCGGTACGATAGTAAGGCGAAGCGGACGCTGGCCTGGCAGCGTATACCGACCAAGGGCATCACGCGATATCGGTCAGTTCGCGAAGTGTGTCTGCCAACATTCGAAACTCCCTTGATCTCAACGACATCTGGCGCCATGCCAATCCGATCTGACGCGCGGCCGGAATGCCAATCCGTGAGAGCGAAATTTCCGTTCCCCGGGTGATGTGAGCATCGACCGCCAGGCGCGGTATGAGCGAGACGCCGACACCGGCCGCAACCATCTGCACCATCGTGAGCAGGCTGCTGGCCTCGAATTGCGCACGCGACCTTCTGTCGCTCGTTCTGCAGACGTCCAGCGTGTGACCGCGCAGGCAGTGCCCTTCCTCCAGCAGCATGAGTTGTTCGCCCGCGATCGCTTCGAGCGAGATTTCGTCGGTGCCGGCGAGCGCGTGATTCCGGTTGCAGGCAAACAGGAGTTCGTCCTCCATGATGACGTCGATACGCAGATCCCCGGTTTCGTAAGGCAGCGCAATCAGGGCGACGTCCAGGTCGCCGTCTTCCAAGCGTGCCAGCAGCGGCGCCGTCTGCTCCTCCCGCAGGTAGATCGTCAGCTCCGGATATCTCTCCCTCAGCGCCGGAAAGACGCGCGGCAGGACGAAGGGGCCGATCGTCGGAATCACTCCCAGGCGCATCTCCCCCGTCATCGGAGACCGGCCGGCCCTGGCCACCTCCATGACCTCTTCGGCACCCCGCAATACCGCCTTTGCCCGCTCGGCAATCCGGGCGCCGACGGGGGTAATCAGCACGCGTCGGTTCGAGCGCTCTGCAACCGCTGTTCCGAGCACCGTCTCAAGATCGCGAATGCCCGCACTGAGTGTCGATTGGGTGATGTTGCAACGCACCGCCGCACGGCCAAAGTGCCGCGTATCAGCCAGCGCCACCAGGTATTGGAGCTGTTTCATCGTGGGTAAGCGCTTCATCGGACGGTCCCAACAGAGAATATGCGTAAAATACGATTATTATAGCCGGTAATAATCGTTGGACACGGCGAAAGGTATCTTCTAATCTCCCCTTCAACAGTCGAGTCGGCTGTCGTCAGAACAAAGTGCATTCAACGGAACTCGTCAAAGCCGTCAATGACATCGCAGGGCGCACTTGCGCCCGCGGTATTACCGCGCGCGGTACTGCCAGACAGGCTCCGGGATGCAACTGCCTGATACGGCTCGAATCGAACCTGAACATGTGAAGGAGAAAATCATGAACGATGCAACTTGCCCATTCACGGGCACGGCTCAGAAGGACGGCGCCGGCGGCGGTACGTCCAACAGGGACTGGTGGCCGAACCAGTTGAAGCTGGGCATTCTGCACCAGCAATCCGAGAAGTCCGACCCCATGGGCGAGTCGTTCGACTACGCCGAAGAGTTCAAGACGCTGGACCTCGACGCCTTGAAGAACGACATCTTCGACCTGATGACCACGTCGCAGGACTGGTGGCCGGCGGACTACGGTCACTACGGGCCGCTGTTCATCCGCATGGCATGGCACAGCGCCGGCACCTACCGGATCGGCGACGGCCGCGGCGGAGGCGGCACCGGCAACCAGCGCTTCGCGCCGCTCAACAGTTGGCCCGATAACGGCAATCTGGACAAGGCGCGCATGCTGTTGTGGCCGGTCAAGCAGAAGTACGGCCGCAAGATCTCCTGGGCCGATCTCATGATCCTGGCGGGCAACTGCGCGCTGGAGTCGATGGGGTTCAAGACGTTCGGTTTCGCCGGCGGGCGCGCGGACATCTGGGAGCCTGAACTGGACATTTACTGGGGTTCCGAGGACATCTGGCTGGACGACAAGCGCTATAGCGGCGACCGGGAGCTTGAGAATCCCCTCGGCGCCGTGCAAATGGGCCTCATCTACGTGAACCCGGAAGGACCCAACGGCAATCCCGATCCGGTTGCCTCCGGCCGCGACATTCGCGAGACCTTCGGCCGGATGGCCATGAACGACGAGGAGACCGTCGCGCTGGTCGTCGGCGGGCACACCTTCGGCAAGTGCCATGGCGCCGGCCAGGCGGAACTGATCGGCCCGGAGCCCGAAGGCGCGAGCATCGAGGAGCAGGGGCTGGGCTGGAAGAACAGCTCCGGCACCGGCAAGGGCGTCGATACGTTCACCACCGGTCTGGAAGGCGCCTGGACCAGCAACCCGACGCAGTGGGATAACGGCTACCTGGACAACCTGTTCGGCTACGAGTGGGAGCCGGTGAAGAGCGATGCGGGTGCGAACCAGTGGGCGCCAAAGGACGGCGCAGGCTCCGACACCGTCCCGGATGCCCACGATCCGTCGAGGCGGCACGCGCCCATGATGACCACGGCGGACATGGCCATGCGGATGGACCCCATCTACGAGCCCATCGCGCGGCGTTTCCACGAGAACCCGGATGAACTGGCCGACGCGTTCGCCCGGGCGTGGTTCAAGCTGACGCACCGCGACATGGGTCCCCGCGCCCGGTACCTCGGCCCGGAGGTTCCTTCGGAGGAACTCATCTGGCAGGATCCCGTTCCCGCGGCCACCCACGATCCGCTCGACGAGCAGGACATTGCCGCCCTGAAGGCCACAATCCTCGATTCGGGCCTGTCCGTTTCCCAGTTGGTCTCCACCGCCTGGGCTTCGGCATCGACCTTCCGCGGCTCCGACATGCGCGGCGGGGCGAACGGCGCACGCATTCGCCTGGCGCCGCAGAAGGACTGGGAGGTCAACCATCCGGAGCAACTGGCGAGCGTGCTGCAGATCCTCGAAAGTATCCAGCAAGGATTCAACAGCGCACACTCGAACAGCAAGGGTATCTCGCTGGCCGACGTGATCGTGCTGGGTGGTTGCGCAGCCGTCGAACAGGCGGCAGGGGACGCCGGTCACGACGTGACCGTGCCGTTCACGCCGGGTCGCACGGATGCCTCGCAGGAGCAGACGGACGTCGAGTCCTTCGCCGTGCTCGAGCCGTATGCGGACGGGTTCCGCAACTACCTCAGGCAGCAGTACGCCGTATCGTCCGAGGAGTTGCTGGTGGACCGGGCGCAATTGCTGACGCTGACGGCGCCCGAGATGACGGCTCTCGTCGGCGGCATGCGGGTTCTTGGCACGAACTTCGGGCAAACCGACCACGGGGTCTTTACCTCGCGGCCGGGAGCGCTCAGCAACGACTTCTTCGTGAACCTGCTGGACCTCGGCACGACCTGGAAGGCCGTGGACGACTCCGAAGAGGTATTCGAAGGACGCGATCGCGCCACGGGCGAACTGAAGTGGACCGGCACCCGCGCCGATCTCATCTTCGGCTCGAACTCCCAGCTTCGGGCGCTGGCGGAAGTCTACGGAAGCGCGGACTCCGGGCCGCAGTTCGTGAACGACTTCGTGGCGGCCTGGGACAAGGTGATGAACCTCGACCGGTTCGACATCGCCTGATCCGGGGTGATCTCGCCTTGAGGTGAAATCGGGAGAAGGTCCTCGACGCAATGTCGAGGACCTTCCCTAAAAGTTGACCTTCACGCCTGCCCAGAGCGCGCGCGGCGCGCCGGGGGCGAGGAAGCGAACGTCATCGTCGATGTGGTCGAGTCCGATGACCTCGTCCGGTTCCTCGCCGATCAGCCCGAAATTCTCGTATTCCCCGTCCAGCAAATTTTCCACCAGCAGGAAGGCCTCGAATCGCTCCGTCCGGTAATTCACGCGCGCATTGACCGTCGCGTAACCCTCCAGTTTGTCCAGTTCGTTGGATTCGTCGCCGCGCAGATGGCTGCCGGCCACCGCGAGAAACTCCAGGCCTGCGGACAAACGGTCGGAGAGAGCATGCTCCACGGCCGCCTTGAACAGATGATCCGGAATGCCCGGTAACCTGTTGCCCGCGCTTACCGGGCGGGTGCGGAACCGGCCGTCGTCGTCCTCGTCACCGTCATCATCTCCGGGGTCTGCACCGGCATCGCCTTCTTCATCACCGCCTGGTTCGTCGTCGTCGCCATCGCCCCGAAGCAGCGCATTGGCCGGATGGTTCGGGCTCAAGACGTCGAAATCGTCTTCGAAGGTCGCCTGAATCCATGTGTAGTTGATGTTCCAGCGCCATCGCCGGTACGCACCTGCCAGCATGGCCTCCGCACCCAGGCGACGGGTGTTGTCGATGTTCTTGAACAGTCCGTGCGCGCGAGTCTGGCCCGTCTGCCAGATGATGTCGTTCTCGTTGCGGGTTCGAAACAGGCCCAGCGACCAGTTCAGTCCGCCCGACAGTACGCCGCGCAAGCCGATCTCGACGTTCCTGGCGATGACTTCGTCCAGTGGCGGATCAGCCAGAAAGGCGTTCGGCAGACGGCATTCCTCCACCTCGCCGGTGACCGGGTTGCGGCTCAATTCCTCGCTGCAGGCCAGTTCGATGGGCGTCGGCAGCCGGCTGGACTGGTTATATGCCGCGTAGACGTCCAGAAGGTCCGACCAGCGACGCACTGCACCCACACCCCAGTTGAAATTCCTGAAGTCGTGCTCGCCGTTCAATTGCGGCTGCTCGCCGGTTCGATCACGCAGTTCGACTCGACTGTCGTGATAGAAGGCGGACAGCATGATCGACCAGTCCTCGCCGAGCGCGAACCGGTCGCCCGCGTAGACGTAATTCCGCGCCACATCGGTGTCGATTTCGGTTCGCTCGTCGGCAAACCCGCCGCTCACCGCCCCCGAGGTCGTCGTCGAGCGCGTCCGAGGATCGAACAACGCGAACTGGACGCGAGAATTGAAGTCGCTGCTGCCACGATAGAATCCGGCGCCCACCGTCAGGTCATGCGCAAGCCCGAAGATCTCCGCGGCGGCGTCGATTTCCAGGACGCCTCCCCGGGAATCCTGCCCCCGGTCGCTCAGGTTGTTGATCGCACTGCAACCGCTCTCGCCGACAGCTTCCGCGTATTCCTCCTCCTCGAAGTCCCCACCACCGCGTGCCTCCCCCAGCTCGTCCTCCACGGCATCGCGGCAGGCGCCCCGGAGCGCGCCGGCGAGTCCTGTGACTCCGCCGAAGCCAGTGTGGATGAGTTCATCCGCCTCATCCTCTTCCAGGCCATCGCCATTGAACGATCCGGTGTCGTTGCCGCGGTAGTAAAGGTTGGCAGAGATGTTGACGTTTTCGGTGAGCGCATGGTCGCCCCGCAGCGCCAGCGTCCGGGTATCGTTGCGAGTGATGTCGGGTCCCGTGAAAACCTGTGCGCGACCCACCTCAAGCAGTCCGGAAGGCGCCAATCCGTTGCCCGTCAAGTCCGACCGGGCCCGATGGTAGTCGAGGCCCAGGGCGCCCCTGTCCCCCCGCCAATCCACGCTCGCATAAAGATTTTCGGCCCACGACGGCGACAGGTCCCGCCACCCGCTCTCCTCGAATCGCTGCGCGTTGAGGTAGTAGGCCCACGCGCCGTTGTTGCCGCCGCTCTCGATGTTGGCGATCGCCCTTCCGTAGGAGCCGCCTTCGACTTCGACAGCGTGCTGCGGATGGCTGAACCCGTTCTTCATCTGCACGACCACCGAGCCGCCCAGGGTATTCAGTCCATACAGGGGGTTCGAGCCGCTGAGCAGGCTGAGGCTTGCGATCGCATTCATGGGCACGAGGTCCCAGTTCACGGCGTCGCCCAAGGGTTCGTTGAGCCGCACACCGTTCTGGTAGACCGTTAGCCCCATGGGCAGGCCCAGCAGCGGCGAGGCGGCATAGCCCCGATAGTAGAGGTCGGGCTGCAACGGATTGCCCTGGGCGGCGTGGACATGCACACCGCCGAAGCGCCGGCCGAGGTAACTGGAAATGTCGGCGCTGCCGCTGGCCGCAAGCTGATCTGCCGTGGCGGATTGGATAACGCCGGGAAACTCGCGCGTACTCGCACCCTCGGCGCGCATGGGCGTCGTGCCGAACACCAATATGGTTTCGACGTCTTGTGCCATGGCCGAAGACACCAGCAGGTGCAATGCCGCCATCGCAACCACTGTCGGCGAGGGCGTCAAGAACGTTCGGTTACGGAGCGGCACATTCGATCCATTGACGGCTTTCCCCTAGGCGAAGCCAAGAGTAGCGCATTTGACCGCCGCGACCACGCTGTGTACGGTGCGCCGTGCTGACCGGGAGGCTCAATCGATGACCGATGAACCAGGCGTTGCCGGGCTCGAGAAATCCCTCGACGAACTCGAAGCGCTGCTGAAGGAACTGGAGAGCGGCGAGCTGACGCTCGAAGCCGCGCTGGCGCACTTCGAACGCGGCGTGACGCTGACTCGCCAGTGCCAGAAAGCCTTGCAGGAAGCCGAACAGAAGGTCGAGATACTGTTGAAGAAAACGCCCCGGGACGAGCCCGAACCGTTCGACCCGCCGGTCGACTGACGCGTTCTGCCAATTTCCTGACCGACCGTCAGGCGAAGACCAGCCTTACCGGCACCAGGCAAGCCACCGCCATACCTGCGGCCGCCAGGTCGTCGAGCATGATGCCCAAACCACCGCCCACACGCCGGTCCAGGTAGCCGACCGGCCAGGGTTTGGCGATGTCGAACAACCGAAACAGCCCGAAGGCCGCCGCCCACCATAACGGCTGGGCCGGCAGCACCAACGTGACCGCCAGGAAACCGACGATCTCGTCCCAAACCACGGCCGGATGATCGCGCGCCTCGAGCCGTCGGGAACTTTCGCCGCAAATCCAGATACCGGCCAGCGCCAGGACCGCCACCAGCGCGGCTCGGGCCGGCAGCGGCATTGGCATCAACCACCATCCGGCGAGGCCGGCCGCCGCCGTCGCCGCGGTGCCCGGGGCCACGGGCGCGAGTCCGACCCCAAACCCCAGGGCCAGCAGGTGGACCGGCTGCCTCAACAGTGCGACGCTGGCCTGCATGCCACCCTCCGCTTCAGAAGTGCGAGTAGCCGGAGGCAGCCGGCAGCTCCATGGTCTGACCGCCCCTCCGGCAGTGCACGCCGCGACCCTCGTGCAGTCGGCCGATCCGGCGTACCGGCGTTTCGCACGCCGCCAACGCCTGTTCGATCCTGCGCCTGCGGGACGGTGGTGCCGTAAAGCACAGCTCGTAGTCGTCGCCGCCGGTCAGGGCCCACGTCTCCGCGTCCCGGCGGGGAAACAGCTCCCTCAGTTGCGGTGAAACGGGCAGCCCTTCCATGTCCACTGAAGCCGCGCAACCGCTGGCCCGGCAAAGGTGCCCCAGATCGGCCAGCAACCCATCCGAAACGTCGATGGCCGCGCTGGCCAGACCCCTGAGCGCAATACCTGCGGCGACACGCGGCGTCGGCTTGAGAAACCGGGAGCTGAGCATCCGGTGCGCGTCGCTGGTGGCGGACCTGCAACGCTTCACGAGATCCAGTCCGGCGGCCGCATCCCCCAGCGTACCGGTGACATGGATGTCGTCGCCCACCGCAGCGCCACCGCGGGTGAGCATGCAATCCGCGTCGATATCGCCGAGCACCTGCAGCGTGACCGACAGAGGCCCGCGGGTCGTATCGCCGCCGACGAGTTCGACGCCGTGCTCGGCCGCAAGCGCAAACAAACCCTGCGCGAACAACTCGAGCCAGGCGTGATTCGAATCGGGAAGCGTCAGCGCCAGGGTGCACCAACGCGGCGTTGCACCCATGGCGGCCAGGTCGCTCAGATTCACCGCCATCGCCCGGTGACCCACCGCATCGCCCGGGAGGTCGTCCGGGAAATGCACCCCGGCGACCAGCGTATCCGTGGCAACGGCCGTGGCTGCGCCGGTCTTCACGACGGCGGCATCGTCGCCGATTCCGAGCACCACGCACGGGTCGTTGCTTTGTCGAGTGAAGTAGCGATCGATCACCTGGAATTCGTCCAGGGTGCGCGCGCGGCGTTTATCCACGCCGGTCACTCATGCGTTTGGAAGCACCATCCAGCACCGCGTTGACGAAACGATAGCAATCCACCGGACCGAATTGCTTCGCCAGTTCCACGGACTCGTTGATGATCACCTTGGTCGGAATGTCACTGCGGCCATGCAGTTCCGCAAGCCCCATGAGAAGCACGGCTCGGCTGACCGGGTCGGTGAGATCCACGTTCCGGTCCGCCAGCACCGAGATCTCCCGGTCCAGGGTTTCCGCATCCCCGAGAGCCAGCGCCAGCACTTTCCGAAAGTAGTCCTGATCGATGCTCGAGTACTCGGGCATGGCGGCGAACTGCTCGCACAGTTCCGCCTCGCTGTGTCCTGCAAGCTGCCATTGATACAGTGCCATGACGAGCAGTTCCCTTGCTCCGCGACGGCGCTGGAAAGTAGTGTCGGCGTCATTGCGCATAGGTGTTCCGGCGATCCATGGCATTCGTAAGGCGATGCGTTTTTCGGGAACAGCCTCAGGTGGTCAGTCGGTGGCGCAGGTTGGCCATTTCGATCACGGCCAACGCCGCTTCTGCGCCCTTGTTGCTCGACTCGGCACCGGACCTCGCTTTCGCCTGTTCGATGGTGTCCACGGTCAGGATGCCGAGTCCCACGGGAATCCGGTGCTCGAGGCTGACATCGGTCACGCCTCGACTGGCCTCGCCGGCCACGTAGTCGAAATGCGGCGTCTCGCCCCGGATGACGCAGCCGATGGCAAGCAGTCCATCGTAGCGGTCGCCGTCAGCCAGCAGCTTGAGCGCCAGAGGGATTTCGAACGCGCCGGGCACGCGCACCACATCCAGGTCTTCGGCATCGGCGCCGGCCTTAAGCAGCGTCTCCACGGCCGCCGCCAGCAGGCGATCGACAATGAAATCGTTGAACCGGGAGGCGACGATGCCGAATCGGAGCCCCAGGGCCCCGGGATCGCCGGTTATCTCGTTGACTTTCATGGGCTACTGCGTTGGCGGCGTCTATTCGGCCGGCGTCTCGTCGGAGAGGTATTCAACCACCTCCAGCCCGAATCCGGAGATGGCGTGCATCTGCTTCGGCGCACTCAGCACACGCATGCGCTTGACCCCCAGCGCCCGCAGGATCTGCGCGCCGGTACCGAAGGTCTTCAGTTCGCTGGTGCGATCGTGGGGAATCACGTTCTCGTCGTGTCCCCGTTCCAGTTCCCTGACGGCGGTCATCAGGTCCCTGGGATCCTCGTTCTGCCGAAGGATGACGATGACACCGCAATCTTCCTCGGCGATCAGCTTGATGGTGCTGCGCAGCGGCCAGCCCAGGCGGCTGTCCTGAATCCCGACCACGTCGCTCAGCGTATTCTGGACGTGGACACGCACCAGCGTGGGGGTCTGCGGTTGTGGTACGCCGCGCACCAGCGCCAGATGCACCGTGCGATTGACATGATCCTCCATGCAAACCAGCCGAAATGGACCGAATTCCGTCTCGATCTCGAAATCGGCTATGGCCTCCACGGTCTCTTCCTTGGCGAGCCGGTAGCTGATGAGATCCGCGATGGTGCCGATCTTCAGGTCGTGCCGCCGGGCGAAGCGCAACAGATCGTCCCGCCTGGCCATGGAACCGTCTTCGTTGAGAATCTCCACGATCATCGCCGCCGGTTCGAAGCCCGCCAGCCGCACCAGGTCGCAACCCGCCTCGGTATGCCCGGCGCGAGTCAATACACCGCCCGGCTGGGCCCTGAGCGGAAACACGTGTCCGGGCTGCTGCAGGTCCTCGGGCCTGGCGTTCGGTGCAACCGCCGCGCGAATCGTCCGCGCCCTGTCATGGGCCGAGATGCCCGTCGTGATTCCCTCGGCCGCCTCGATGGACAGGGTGAAGTTGGTGCCGCGGCGTCGATCGGTCTCGCTGACCATCAGCGGCAGTCGCAATTGCTCGCAACGTTCCCCGGAAAGCGTCAGGCAGATCAGCCCCCGGCCGTAACGCGCCATGAAGTTGACGTCGGAGGCGCGCACGCGGCTGGCGGCCATGATCAGGTCGCCCTCGTTTTCCCGGGCTTCATCGTCCAGGATGATGACCATCCTGCCCTGGCGCAGATCGGCGACGATCTCCTCGGTCGTGTTCAGCGCCGTCAGGGCGGATTCCCTGTTGATTGGAATGGCCACGAAATCTCGAAGTCCTCAGTCGACGAACTACCGGTCAACCGCCCGCAACCGTTCCAGGTAGCGGGCGACGATGTCGACTTCAATATTAACAGCCCGCCCGGGCCGGTACCCCGAAATGACGGTCACCTCGCTCGTATGCGGGACGATGTTCACCTCAAACGCGTCTTCGTCCACAGCGTTGACCGTCAGGCTGACGCCATCCACCGCCACCGACCCCTTCCGGGCGATGTAGCGCATCAGCGCCCCGTCCACGGTTATGCGCAGTCCTGTCGAGCGCGCGTCCGGCTTCACGCCCACGACGCGCCCGATGCCATCCACGTGGCCCGTCACCAGATGACCGTCCACGGTGTCGTTCAGCCGCAGGGCGCCCTCCAGGTTCACCGGATCGCCGCTGGACAATTCGCCGAGGGTGGTTGCCGACAAGGTCTCCCGCGACACGTCGGCAGCAAACTGCCCGTCTGCGCAGTCGACCGCGGTGAGGCATACGCCGTTGACGGCAATACTGCAGCCGGTTTCCAGCGACGGAAGATCGACATCCCGGGTATCGATGCTCAGGCGCCGGTCTGCGCCGAGATCGACACTTGCGAGGACTCGCCCCGTCCCCTTGACTATTCCGCTAAACATGCCGTGATCCGCAGGTCCTTGCCCAGCTTGCGTATCTCTTGATACTCAAGTTCGATGCGCCCTTCAAGACTTGCCAGGGGTTCGATGGCAAACATGCCGCGGGCATCGGCGCCGAGCACCTGGGGCGCGAGGTAGATCACCAGTTCGTCGATCAGTCCGGCTTCGAGCAGCGCGCCGTTCAACCGTGCGCCCGCCTCCACCCACACATCGTTGAACTGCAATTCTCCCAGGCGCATCATGACCCGGGCCAGATCGCAATGATGCTCCCCCGGCGCCATCTCCACTTGAGCACCTGCGCGGACTAGCGCTTCGGCCGCTTCGGGCGCCTCCCGGCAGCCGAAAACGAGCACGGTACCCGGCAACCCCAGGGTCTTTGCGGTGGGCGGTGTACGCAAGCTCGAGTCCACGATGACGCGCGCCGGCTGCATGATCGGCGCCTTCTCGGCCGGAAGGCGGGCATCCAGCCCCGGATCGTCCGCGAGCACCGTGCCGATCCCCGTGAGGACCGCACTTGAACGTGCCCGCCATCGGTGCACGTCGCGACGCGCCGCCTCACCGGTTATCCACTGACTTTCGCCATTGGCCAACGCGGTTCGACCGTCAAGGCTCGCGGCGAGCTTGCTGCGAACGAGCGGCCGGCCCCGTGTCATGCGGGACCTGTAGCCGGGATTCAGCGCCGCGGCGGAGGCTTCCAGCACGCCGACGGCAACGTCCACGCCGGCCTCGCGGAGCCTGCGAACGCCCGTCCCGTCAACCACCGGATTCGGATCGGTGCCCGCGCACACCACCCGCGCCACCCTTGCCTCGATCAGGGCGTCGGCACAGGGACCCGTGCGACCGGTATGGCTACAGGGTTCGAGCGTGACATAGGCCGTGGCCCCGGCGGCATTCTCACCGGCCCGGGCAAGCGCCACCCGCTCGGCATGGGGACCTCCGGCCCGCTCGTGCCAGCCTTCCCCGACGATCTGTCCCGCCTTGACCAGCACGCACCCCACCAGGGGGTTCGGATCCGCGCTGAACTGTCCCCGCCTTGCCAATTCCACGGCACGGGCCATGTAGTCCCGGTCCGACGGCCCGCTCACTTGTCGTCCTCCGGCAGCAGCGACATCTGCTCCCGGTCCACCAGCAGCGGCAGCGCTTGCAACCGCTCGACCTCCTCGCGGAACTCGGCAATATCCTGAAAACTGCGGTAAACCGATGCGTAGCGCACGTAGGCGACCTGGTCCAGGCCGCGCAGTTCTTCCATCACCATGTCGCCGATGTACCGGCCGGTAACTTCACGCTCGCCGATGGTCTGCAGGCGGTGCAGCAGACGCTCGACGCTCTCTTCCACGGCATCGCTCTCGATCGGGCGCTTCTCCAGCGCCTTGGCGATTCCGCTGCGGAGCTTGGCCTCGTCGAAGGGCTCACGCCGCCCGTCGCGCTTGACCACCCGCGGCATGACCAACACCGCCGACTCGAATGTCGTGTAGCGCTCCCCGCATCGAAGGCACTCGCGGCGGCGGCGCACCTGGCGGCCCTCGGCGGCCAGCCTCGAATCGATGACCTTGGTATCTTCGTGATTGCAGAATGGACAATGCACAGCCGGCCTAGTGTACTTTCCCGTGCGTACCAGTCATGTCAGCGCGCTCCTCGGGTCGGGACACTGGCTGATACATTCGGATCGGTTGGATGGAGCACTGGTGCTCCTTCAATTCGCCCCCTCGCGGTACACGGGGAAACGGCGCGTCAGATCCAGAACCTCTTCCCGCACTCGGTGCACCACTTCCTTCCTGGCGCGCTCATCGTGCATCACATCCAGGATGTCGGCAATCCAGTGGCCGAGCTGCGCCGACTGCTCCTCCACGAAACCGCGCGTGGTGATGGCCGGCGTGCCGATCCGCAGCCCGCTGGTGATCCGGGGCGGCAGCGGGTCGTTCGGGATCGCATTCCTGTTGACGGTGATATTGGCCAGGCTCAGCGCGTCCTCCGCATCCTTGCCCCGGATGCCCTGCTTGATGAGGTCGACCAGCATCAGGTGATTGTCCGTACCCCCGGAGACGATCTTGTAGCCGCGCTCCATCAACGTGCCCGCCATGCGCCGGGCATTCGCAAGGACCTGCGTCTGATACGTCCTGAATTCCGGCTGCGCGGCCTCGGCGAGAGCCACCGCCTTGGCGGCGATCACGTGCATCAACGGCCCGCCCTGGGTGCAGGGAAAGACGTTGAAATTGATCCGCTTGGTGAGTTCGGCGTTCTCCCGCGCGAGAATCAGCCCGCCGCGCGGGCCCCGCAGGGTCTTGTGGGTCGTTGTGGTGGTCACGTCGGCGATGGGTGTCGGGTTCGGGTAGATGCCGGCGGCGATGAGTCCGGCCACGTGGGCCATATCGACCATCAGGTAAGCGCCGACCTCGTCGGCGATGTCGCGGAATCGCTGCCAGTCCACAACCCGCGAATAGGCGGAAAAACCGGCGACAATGACCTTCGGCCGGTGCTCTCGGGCCAGACTCTCCACCTCGTCGTAGTCGATCTCGCCGCTTTCGGGGACAACGCCGTACTGGACCGCGTTGAAGAACCGGCCGGAGAAACTCACCTTCGCCCCGTGCGTCAGGTGACCGCCGTGAGGCAGGCTCATGCCCAGCAGGGTATCGCCGGGATCCATCATCGCCAGGTAGGCCGCGACGTTGGCCTGCGACCCGGAATGGGGCTGGACATTGGCGAAGTCGGCGCCGAACAGCGACTTCGCCCGCTCGATCGCCAGGCTTTCCGCGACATCGACGTACTCGCAACCCCCGTAATAGCGGCGCCCCGGATAACCTTCGGCGTACTTGTTGGTCAGCACCGAGCCCTGTGCCGCCAGCACGCGGGGACTCGCGAAATTTTCCGAGCCGATCAGTTCGATGTGCTCTTCCTGGCGGCGGCGTTCGCCCAGAAGTGCCTCGGAGAGTTCCTCATCGAAGCCGTGAATCGTCTCGGTTTCATCGAACATGTTCAGCATCCATCAACGGTGCAAGTACTGGGGGCGTGCGCATTGTAACGCCATTGGCGGGCGATTCTCCCAGCGACTTCAGGCTCGGGCAGCCTGCCCGGCCGGTTGGCAGGCCTGCGATGGCGCCCGTTCGCGATTACAACAGCTCCTGCGCCGACCCGGGATCGGCGAATCCTTCCACCAGCCGCGTCCACGCCCTGGCCAGATTGTCGCGGTTGTAGCCGCCGGCGCCCATGCCGAGGATGCGGCCGCCGCAGTAGCGGTCCGCATACTCGCGCAAACGGGCGGCTGCGTGGCCGTGGGCGTTCTCGCTGTACTGCAGGTGGGTGATGGGATCCCCGGCCAGGGAATCCGCGCCGCCGACGAGCAGCAGCAACTGCGGTTCCGCGTTTTCGATGTAGGTCTCGACTTCGCTCCACGCCTCCAGGAACGCATCGTCGCCCGATCCCGGCGGCATGGGAATGTTCAGCTTGGTTCCTTCGGCCGCCCCGCGACCGGTCTCGCTGCGTGCGCCGGTCCCGGGGTAGAGAAACCGGCCATCCTCGTGGATGTCGGCGAACAGCGCCTTGGGCTCGGTCTCGAAGCCGTAGAACACGCCGTCGCCGTGGTGAGCATCGATATCCACGTAGCAGACCCGATCGAGGCCGTAGGCGCCCATCGCCGTCTCGATGGCGACGCCGGCGTCGTTGAAGACGCAGAAACCGGCGGCGCGGTCCCGTGCGGCGTGATGAAGTCCTCCGATGGGGATGAAGGCGCGGGGTATGTCGCCCTCCATGATTTCCGTCAGCGCCTCCAGCGTGCCACCGACGGTGTGAGCCGCTGCCTCGTAGATGCCCGGGTAGGCCGGCGTATCGCCGGCGTCCAGATAGCCATAGCCCAGTTCCGAGAGCTCCCGGACCCGGTCCACGTAGGCCGCGGTGTGGAAACGCTCGATCTCATCCCGGCTCGCCGGCCGCGAAGCCCGTTGAACCGTTTGCGACGCATAGGATGAACGCGCAAGTTCCGCCATGAAAACGTCGTGGCGGTCCGGGCCGAAGGGGTGTCCGCCCGGAAAGCCGTACTTCGCCAGCTCCCTGTCGCTGATTACGATGACCTGGTCTGCCATGCTTTTCCCACCCTCCAACGGCCGTAGCCTGCTTATGCCACCTTATGCCACCCGGGGCGACACCGGTGCGTTCGCAGCCCCAAGCAGTATTCGCCCCGGCGACCGGCGCGCTGACGCACAGGGAACGGTATTTCCATGCAAGCCTGCTAGCCGCCCCCCACCCATTTTCTGGCATTCACGAACAGTTGCTGCCATGGGGAATCCTCGCCCCAATCCGGAGGATGCCAGGAGTTCTGAACGGTGCGAAAGACCCGTTCCGGGTGGGGCATCATGATCGTCACGCGGCCGTCCCGGTTGGTCAGTCCCGCGATCCCCCGGGGCGAGCCGTTGGGATTCGCAGGGTAGTATCGCGCCGGTTCGCCGTGATTGTCCACGTAGCGCACGCAGGCGAACTCGCGCTCGCATGCCGCCTGCGCGTCTTCCGAGGCGAACTGCGCCCGCCCTTCGCCGTGGGATGTGACGATCGGGATTCGAGAACCCTCCATGCCCGCCAGCAGCACTGACGGACTCGACTCGATCCTCACCAGCGACAGGCGGGCTTCGAACTGATCCGAGCGATTGCGCACGAACCGCGGCCAGTGTTCGACCCCCGGTAGCAGGGATTGCAGCGCCGAGAGCATCTGGCACCCGTTGCAGACGCCGAAGACGAATACGTCCTCGCGCCTGAAAAACGTCTCGAACCTTTCTCGAACGGAATCGTTGTAAAGGATCGACTTGGCCCAGCCCTCACCGGCTCCGAGCACGTCCCCATAGCAAAAGCCGCCCGGCACGGCCATGCCCCGAAACTCGTCCAGACCGACGCGACCCGAGAACAGGTCCGTCATGTGGACATCGTAGCTGTCGAAGCCGGCCCGGTGGAAGGCCGCGGCCATTTCCCGCTGGCTGTTCACGCCCTGTTCGCGGAGGATGGCGACCTTCGGGCGCCGGTCCCTGGACCGCTGGTCCACGGGCCGCTGGTCCTGGTAGTCCGCAAGGGGAAAACTGAGGACTGCATTGAGGCCCGGATCGTCCTCGTCGTTCAGTGCGTCGTAGGCCTCCTGAGCGCATTCCGGGTTGTCGCGCAACCGCTGCATTCGGTAAGTCATTTCCGACCAGCACCGGTGCAGTTCGGTCCGCGACGCGCGATACAGTGTCTCCCCACCCTGCGCTACTGCGATATCCCCGTGCGTCGCAACGTGAGCGGCCACCGCAGCTTCCCCGAGCCCTTTTTCGACGAGTTCGGCCTGAACGCCGGCCAGATCCCGGCGCCGGACCTGGACCACGACACCAGGCTCCTCGTTGAACAGGTATTCCAGTGCATCGGCGGCGTCCGGCAAATCGATATCGAGCCCGGCACGGCCCGCAAAGGCCATTTCGGCGAGCGTGGCGAACAGCCCGCCGTCGGAGCGATCGTGGTAGGCCAGCAGCAGGCCGCGCCGCCGCAGCGCGCGTTGCGCCTGGAAGAACCCGGTCAGTCGCTTCGGGTCGTCCAGGTCCGCCGCCGGCCCGCCGAATCGCTCGAAACCCAGTGCCAGCGCGGACCCGCCCATGCGCTGGCGGCCGCCGGAGAGATCGATCAGCAGGAGCACGCTATCGTCTTCAGTCGTATCCAGTTGCGGAGTGAGCGTACGGCGCACGTCCCTGACCGGCGCGAAGGCCGAGACGATCAGCGAAACCGGGGCCGTGACGGACCGATCCTCACCATCAACCTGCCATTGCGTGCGCATGGACAGCGAGTCTTTGCCCACCGGAACGGCGATACCCAGTTCCGGGCACAACTCCTCTCCCACGGCCCTGACCATCTCGAACAGCGTGTAGTCGTCGGTTTCGTGTCCTGCCGCGGCCATCCAGTTGGCCGAAAGGCGCACGTCCGCGAGGCGTTCGACATCGGCCGAGGCGATATTGGTGACCGCTTCGGCGATGGCCAGACGCGCCGAAGCAGGACCGTCGTAGATGGCCACCGGGGTGCGCTCGCCCATGGCCATGGCCTCGCCCGTATAGCCCCAGAACCCGGACGTGGTCACCGCTGCGTCCGCCACCGGAACCTGCCACGGGCCGACCATCTGGTCCCGCGAGATCCTGCCGCCCACGGTGCGGTCGCCGATATTGATCAGGAAGGACTTGTCGGCCACCGCCGGAAACGACAAGACCCTGTGCACCGCTTCGCCGAGATCGATGCCTTCACGGCTCCAGGGTTCGGGAACCGGGCGTACCGGCGATGCTTCGCGGGTCATCTTCGGCGGTTTCCCGAACAGGACTTCCAGCGGCATGGCCACAGGCTCGTTACCGAATTCCTCATCCACGACCACCAGGTCGCGCTTTGCCGTCAATTCGCCGATCAACGCGTAGGGACAGCGTTCCCGCTCGCAAATCCGCTCGAACGCCTTCACCGCATCGGCGCGCAGCAGCATCACGTAGCGCTCCTGGGACTCGTTGCACCACAGCTCCATGGGACTCATGCCCGGATCGTCGTTGGGCACATCCCGCAGCCTGATCACGGCGCCGCATTCGCTCTGGTGGACCAATTCGGGAATGGCATTGGAAAGCCCCCCCGCGCCGACATCGTGGATGGAGAGGACCGGATTGTCGGGGCCCAGCGCCCAGCAGGCGTCGATCACTTCCTGGGCGCGCCGCTGCATTTCGGGATTGCCGCGCTGAACGGAGGCGAAGTCCAGGTCTTCCTTGCCGGCGCCGCTGCCAAGCGAGGACGCCGCCCCTCCACCGAGTCCGATCAACATGGAGGGACCGCCGAGCACCACGACGCTGGACCCCGGCGGCGCACGCAGCTTGTCCACCTGGGAACCGCGGATATTGCCCAGCCCGCCAGCGATCATGATGGGCTTGTGATAGCCGCGCCACGCACCACCGGTATCCAGCAGGCAGGTCCTGAAATAGCCCGCGACGTTGGGGCGGCCGAATTCGTTGTTGAACTGTGCGCCGCCGATGGGCCCTTCCAGCATGATCTCAAGCGGTGAGGCGATGCGGCCGGGCCGGCCGGGCTGAACCTGTTCCCAGGGACGCGCCCAACCGGGAATATCCAGGTGGGACACGGTAAACCCGGTCAGCCCGACTTTCGGCGCCGCACCCCGTCCGGTCGCGCCTTCGTCCCGAATCTCTCCGCCCGAACCGGTCGCCGCGCCCGGGAACGGGGAAATCGCGGTCGGATGGTTGTGCGTTTCGACCTTCATGACCAGGTGCGCGGGTTCAATCTCCCGGCGGTAATGGCCGGAATCCATGCCGGGCATCCACCACGCGGCACGATGCCCTTCCACCACCGCTGCGTTGTCCGCGTAGGCGGACAGCACGCCGTCGGGCGCGTTGGCGTGGGTGTTCTTGATCATCGCGAACAGGGACTTCGGCGCCGGCCGGCCGTCGATCAGCCAGTCGGCGTTGAACACCTTGTGCCGGCAGTGTTCGGAGTTCGCCTGCGCGAACATCATCAGTTCCACGTCCGTGGGATTGCGGCCCATGGCGGTGAACTGCTCCGCGAGATAGTCGATCTCGCCGTCGGACAACGCCAGCCCAAGCGCCCGGTTGCAATTCACCAGCGCCTGTGCACCCTCGCCCAGCACATCCACCGTGGCCAGCGGTTTCGGGCTGCTCCGGGCGAACAGCGAGGCCTCCCCGGCCGAGTCGGTTACCACGGACTCGGTCATGCGGTCATGGAGCAGCGGCAGCAATCGCTCGGTTTCCGCGTCATTCAAGTGCCTGCTCAGCCGAAACCGGTAGGCGCGGCCCCTTTCCAGCCGTTGCAGTGGCAAGCCGCAGATCCTGGCTATTTCCGTGGCCTTGGAAGCCCACGGCGAGATGGTCCCGATTCGCGGAATCACCACCAGTTCAAAATCTCCCGCAGGCGATTCCGCAGGCATGCCGTAGGTGAGCAGCGCATCCAGCACGGTCCGTTCCCGGTCCGTGAGCGGGCGCGAGCCGAGCGCGAAGTGAAGGAAACTGACCGTCACGCCCGTAACGGCATCCACGCGTGACTGCAGTTGCCCCTTGAGTCTTTCGAGCCGGAATGCCGTCTCCGCAGCCGGCCCGGGCAACCGCAACATGGCCTGGGTCTCAGTCAATTGGGATCCATCCGATGGGCTGATCCTGGTCTGCGATATGCAGTGGATATTCGCAAGGCAAGCTCCGGGCCAGGGTTTCCCGGACCAGTCCCGGGGTGTTGTTCTTGCCGCTGAGATGCAGCGCGGCAATCCACTGCAGCCCCGGATGTGCGACGTCGGCCATCAACTGCGCGGCCTGATCGTTGCTCAAATGTCCCAGCGACGAGGCGATGCGATCCTTGACGTGGGGCGGATAGGGCCCCCGACGCAAAGAGTCCAGGTCGTGGTTGAACTCCACTGCGATCGCGTCGCAGCCCTCCAGCCGCATGCGAATGTGCGGGGTAATGTAGCCGGTGTCCGTCAGCACGCCGAGCTTGCGTCCTCCCGCCTCGAACGAGAATTGCGCCGGCTCCCGCGCATCGTGGGGCACGGGGAAGGGCTGGACCCGAATCGAGCCGATCTCCAGAGCTTCATCGCTGCGCAGACGGTTGATGTGCGAGAGCCTGCGGACCGCCGGGCTCATCGCCGTGCCCGGCGTCATCCACACGGGCACATCGTGGCGCGTAGCCAGGGTCGCCACACCCTGGATGTGGTCGGAGTGCTCATGGGTCACGAGCAGCGCGGAGACGTCGGCAGGAGCGCAATCCAGCATGCCCATCCGGGTTTTCGCCGCCCTGAGGCTCAGACCGCAGTCCACCATGAGCAGCGTAGAGCCGAAGTTCACGAGAACGGCGTTGCCCCGGCTGCCGCTGCCCAGGGAGGCGAACCGCATCGTCACCGGCCAGCGCCCGCAAACATCAGCCGGCAGCCCGTGGCAAGAGTCCCGCGGCATTCGACCGACGATGCATCCGCCGCGACTCCTGCCACGGGCTGCTAGCCATCCCCCGATCCTCCCTTGCCGCCCTCGCCCTTCGGCGTATAGATCGGCATGGGAAACTGGGCGACGTTGCTGCCTTCGGCGTCGGTGATCTTGCTGATGCCCTGCTTGTCCACTTCGTCGATTCGCAATACCGAATGCATCGGCAGATAGGTGCGGGTCACGCCGTCGAATTCGTCCTTGATTCGTTCCTCGGACGGGTCGACCACCACGCCGGAGCGAGTGTCGAACACCAGTTTCTCCACTTCAATGAAGCCGAACAGGCCGCCGTGGCTGACGTTGCGGGCGTAGATCTCGTAGACCTTCCCCTGATTCATGAAGATGACCTTGTAGATCGGTTTGGCAGCCATGAATCGATTTCGGGGAGGCGCGTCTCTCAGGGTCGAAAGCGGGTGTGAGCTTAGCACATGTTCGGAGCCGGTTTGCGCTATTCGCCGAAGCGCTGAAGCGGGCCGGCCGCGCCCATGCCCGATAAGGGCATGGACCCGCTCCGCCGGCAGCAGACTATTCGCCCAGGACCTTACCCGGATTCATGATGCCCGCCGGGTCCAGGGCGGCTTTCAGTGCGCGCATCGTGCTCAGCGCCACGGGTGAGGCGTACCGTCGCAATTCACCGCGCTTCAGGACACCTATCCCGTGCTCGGCGCTGAAACTGCCGTTCATTCGCACGGCCAGATCATGCAGGGCCGCGGTCATATCGGCGGCCGGACCGGCCGCAAAATCAGCCAGTTCGACGCCCGGCGGAGGCCGCAGGTTGAAGTGCAGATTACCGTCTCCAAGGTGGCCGAAAATCGACAGCCGACAGTGTCCCAGCGCGTCCAGGCAGCGCTGCGCCTCGTCGATAAACCGGGGAACGGCCGAGACGCGCACGGAAACGTCGTGCTTCACCGACCCGCCCGAGTGGCGCTCCGCTTCGGGAATGCTTTCACGCAATCGCCACAGTTCGTCCCGCTGCCGGCCGCTGTCCGCCAGCACGCCGTCTGCAATGTCACCCTGCTCCACGCCCGCCTCGAAGGCTGCCTCCACGGTACGCCGCAGGCGCTGTTCGGTGTCCCCGCCGGCGACTTCGATCAGCAGGTAGTGCGGAAACGGGCGATCCAGCGGGTCGCGGATTCCGGCCACAAAACCGAGCACCAGTTCCAGGGAAGCGCGGGAGACGTACTCGGCCGACACGACCCGCTCGCCGCTGTGACGCTGCATTTGCCGCAGCACGCGACAAGCCGCCGCGGGACTGGGCACGGCAATCCAAACCGTCTGCCGGCTCTTCGGCAGGAGAACCAGCTTCAGCACCGCCGCGGTGATGATCCCAAGCGTGCCCTCCGCACCCAAGAACAACGACTTGAGGTCGTAACCGGTGTTGTCCTTGCGCAGCCCCTTCAGCTCGGACAGGATTTCGCCGCTGGGGAGTACGGCTTCGATTCCGAGAACCAGGTCCCGCGCGTTTCCGTACCTCAGCACGGCAACACCGCCCGCGTTGGTCGAGAGCACCCCACCGATCTGGGACGAGCCTTCCGATCCCATGCTGAGCGGAAACATCAGCCCATGCTCCTCGGCTGCGTCATGCACCCGGGACAGCACCAATCCCGCCTCCACGGTCATGGTCTGATTGACGGGATCGACTTCGCGGATACGGTTCATCCGCGAAAGGCTCAGCAGGATCTGCCGGGCGCCATCGAAGGGCGTCGCGCCGCCACAGTAGCCGGTGTTACCGCCCTGCGGCACCACCCCGATGCCGCACGCGCAGCAGATCTCGACGACCCTGGCGCATTCCCCGGTGTTGGAAGGGCATACGACCAGCGCCGCCTCGCCACGGTAAAGACCGCGCTCGTCCCGAAGCATGTGCTCCGCATCGGCGACGGGTACCACGCCGCTCTCACCGACGACTTTGCGGATCGCCTTCAGTGCCTCTTCGGCTGCCCCGTGCTCCTGGCCCACTACTGTCGCGCTACGTCATTCCACCAAGTCTGGCGCGATGGTAACAGGCAACAAACCGAACATCTCAGGCCCGGCAGGACCCTCCCGGCATTGCCGTGCGGGAGACTAGCTGATAGATTCGCCCGCGGAGGGATGCCGGAGTGGTCGAACGGGCTTGATTCGAAATCAAGTGACGGGTTTACCCGTCCGTGGGTTCGAATCCCACTCCCTCCGCCACTACATATACATAAGCGACTGTTTACTTAAGTTTTTTTTCACTTTATTCTATTTTTTCCCACGTTTTTTCTCACGGACAGCCAGACACCGCGTGAGACAAAATGGGACAGCTACGTTCGATCACAACGTTTCCGCGACTCCTGCGAGCGCCGCCGATTCAATAGGCCCGACACGGGAAGACGGTAACCACGGTGCAGCAGGACCAACGCCTGTTTTTCCTGTGCCGTCGCGGTAGCGCGACGCCGGTGTCGTGGTCCACTCCACTCAGAAGACGGAGCCTCCGGGAAAGTCGGGGCGGTTCACGCTTGTGCAGGTGGGGGACACGTTTTACTCCCTGGCCTTGGCCAAGGTCCATATGGCGACGTACACGCGAAACAAGAATCCATGGAGGGTCGGCTCGGCAGGGAACACGTGCAGGAGGGGTGGATACGTGAGTGCGGCTAGTCGACCGCATCCGGATCGTCGTCGAGCAGACCGGGATGTCGACGAATGCGCTCGATGGATTCCCGCGCGTTGAACTCTCCTGCGAGGAAGCACTGCACGCACCGTCGAACGACGAAGGATTTCTCATTCTGAAGGTACAGGCCAGCCAGTATGTAAAGGTCATGCTGGGTCGGGTTTCGCATATTTCCATGGTGCGAATTTCTCCTGCTTTGTCGATAGGCAATTCCAACGGAAACGACGACATTTGTGAATAAGACGAGTCTGGGTCGAAGAGAGCGGGAATGTCCTTCGTCAAATGATGTCCCCTAGAAAATGCCTCTCAGGCGACTACGTACAGTCTGGGGACAATCGATATGGCGCGAGTGGAGAGAACCGGTATGATTGTCGCCGGATTTTTTGTGGCATGGGAGTTCAAGGAGAACGATGAGGGGCAACATGACGATGACAAGCCAAAATCGCATTCGGTTTACGAGCACAAGCTCTTGGTCAGCGGAGGAAGTGGCGTAGGGGGATTCTTGATAGAAAGCGAGCGGGACGTGGCACGCTGGCAAAGTTTCGAAGTTTAGTGCTGGACAGTAGGGGTAATCGCTGAGCTGGGGCAGCTAGCAAAGTAAGGAAGGAAAAGGAGAGATCCATTTGTACGTCGCATACTTCGACGAAGTGAAGGCAATGCCCGAGCATGGGCGGGATCATTATTTGGTCGGTGGTCTAGCAGTTCCAGCCGATCGAATCGGCGAGTTAGAAGAGGAGCTCACCGACGTCTCTATGGAATTCTTCGGGACGGCCGAGCTAACGGTCGAAACGGAGTTCCATGCGAGTTGTTGCTATTTCGGCAAGGCGAATTATAAAGGTTGGAAGCCTGCGGAAAGAATTGAGCTAATTGTGCGGCTCGCGAAAATCATTGGAAAGTGCGAAAACGTAAAGCGCGTATTTTCTGCGATAAACAAAAGTCACTTGCATAGGGAAGAGGATATCGCCAAATTTGCTTTCGCCCATTTTGTGGAGCGGCTCGAGCGGGCCGTCCCAAACGAAAGCAGTTGCATACTAGTAGGGGATTTGGACGATGAACAGGCACGAAATATGGCTATGGATTTTTCTAGATTTCGGCAGACTGGCACGCCTTGGGAGTATGGTATCAGCTTAAGGAGCGTGGTAGGCGGAGTATATTTTTGTCACTCGCATCATTCCAGGCTCTTGCAGCTTGCGGACATCTACATGTTCATTGTGTCGGGGAATTTCGGCGGACGCAGTGGTTGGATGAAAGAATTGCTTAGTAAGTCTCTTACTGGCACGAATTTGTATGCGCATCGCTATAAGGTTTGGCCAAATTGATCCGAGCGGCATCGGATATGTTGACGGCTGCCATGAGTCGCGGTGGATAAGTTTGTTGGGGCGGACTGTTAGGCTTTTGGGCGGCAGATGGACAAGTTCAAAGAATTATGTCATTTAGCGGTAGGGCATGGTAGCAGGATTATCTGAAATCAATTCGGTGCGACAGGCTTTTGAGGCATTTGGCGACCGGTTAGAAACGCCTCGGCGCGAAACAGCTGCGGCGAAGGGTCACCGGGCTTCCATTGAGGCGTGTCTACGAGAGAAGTTGGGAATGGAAGGTTTTTTCCAATCTGGTTCGTATGGAAATGGAACGAACGTTCCAGGTTTTAGCGACGTAGACCGATTTGCGGTTTTTCCGGTCGATAGCTTGTCCAGAAATTCTACGGTAGTTCTGCGTCGTGTCACGGTAGTTCTGAGAAGACGATTTCCTAGGACAAGGGGCATTAGAATCAAGCGACCGGCAGTCGTAATACCATTCGGTGTAGACGGCACGGAGACAACGGAAGTAGTCCCAGCGTACCGACAGGGTTCAAGAAATAGCAATGCCGTATACGAAATCCCAAGCCTAAGCGGAAGCGGGTGGATGTTGTCTAGCCCCGATGGCCTGCACAAGTTTGTCCAACAACTAAACGCCGCGACGAATGGGAGATTGAAACGGTTGATTAAGTTCGTAAAGGCATGGAAGTACCATAAATCCGTACCCATTGAATCATTTTACTTGGAACTGGTGTGCGCGCTAATGTCCAGAACGGTAGTACTGCATTCTCCGAGCATCGACGTGGCGCGGGTATTTACCTTTCTGGATAAATGTAAACTCGCCGAGGTTGAAGATCCGAACGGAGTATCGGGGCCAATAGGAGCGTGCGTGGCTTCCAAAAGATCGCAGTCTTTGAGATTCATTCAGTCGGCGGCAAAAATCTCCAGTCGCGCAGTGCAATCCGAAATCGAATGGAAGTTCGGGCGTGCCCTGATGATTTGGAGTCATCTGCTCGGGAATGGGTTTCCGCGCTGAGCGTTACGGAGTCGTTTTATGGCAGAGTTGAAGAAGAAATCCTAGCCGAGGCTGTACGGATGCAAGAACCGTGCAGCTATACTTGCCTTCAGCGCTTCACGGTTGCGACGTGTTGGCGTTGTGTCCACCTGACGATAGGAATCTCGGCAACAGCGTTAGCTAGTGAGCGCGCGCAGTTTTTCTGAGGGGATTTGGGGGGGAATCGCTCGGAATAAATGATGTTCGGAGCGGGTTGCCCCCCGAAGAACTTGCAAAAAGTTCCCCGGGAGGCTTGTCTCGGTGACG
>LXNI01000346.1_pt1 | contig 56797 bp, 46 predicted proteins | sample 809091 | NCBI WGS metagenome assembly LXNI01 (sample SAMN04870527, study PRJNA318959) | sponge metagenome | biome: 01000161; feature: marine sponge reef; material: water | host: Sarcotragus foetidus | place: Greece: Milos, Mediterranean Sea | collected 2013-05-29 | depth 5-7 m
GTCGTCCAGCCAGGACTGGTACTTCACGAGTTCGGGTTCGCCGTCGCCTTCTTCGGACATCGGCCGGGGCGTGAGATCGTGGAGCGTGACGACGAGCGCCGGCATGGTCCTTCGCTACCGTCTGCGTGCAACGAACGCCGCCGGTGATGGAGCGTGGTCGAACGTGGTGGAGTTGACGTCCGCGTCGTCGCCTGCAACGCGGACGCCGCCCCCGCCGCCACCTGCAACTCCACCGGCGGCGCCGCAATTGACTGGAACGGTTGCGGGCCGCACCCAGACGCTGAGCTGGGCAGAGCCTTCAAGCGTTGCCGCGATCACTCGCTATCAGTTGCAGACCAGGGCGTCCGCGGCTCATGTGTGGCGCTTCACGACCGCGGGCAGTCCTTCACCGTCATCGAACATCGGCGCCAGCACGCGATCCTGGAGCGTGACGACCCCGGCCGGTCTGGTCCGTCATTATCGGTTGCGCGCCACGAACTCCGACGGCAACGGCGCCTGGTCGAACGTTGTCGCCTTGACGACACCTTCCGCGCCGCCTCCTCCGCCCCCGCCTGTATCTCCGCTGTCGGTGCCGGCGATCCCGAACTTCCGGTTGCCGTCCGCCGGCGTGGTGAACACGGTGTTCCCCGCTGCGTCGGGAGGCAGGCCGCCCTACCGCTACAGCGTGTCGGGGCTGCCACCCGGGATCACGTTCTACCCGTCGACGCGGGGCGCCAGCGGCACGCTGCCGACCGTGCGCCGGGACACGACGTACACGATCAGGTACACGGCGAGGGACAGCGCCGGGACGTCGGATTCGGTGACGTTCACTGCGACGGTCCTTCCGCCCTGAGCAGGAGGAAGGACAGCTTCCTGTCAGGAAGTCGGGACGCTGCCCGCGCTTTCGCGGCTCGGCCCTGCAGCGGCCGCCCGGCCTACGCCCCGCCGGTGGAACCGAAGCCGCCGTCGTTGCGGCGTCCGGCGACCTGACGTTCACCGAGCATTTCGTCATCGCGAAACGCGATCTCGGGCACGGCGGCGACGACCATCTGGGCCAGCCGTTCGCCGTGCTCGATCGTGATCGGGCGCCGGCCCAGATTGACGAGCAGCAGCTTGACTTCGCCGCGATAGTCGCTGTCGATCGTGCCTGGAGCGTTGAGTACGGTCAGGCCCTGCCGGTAGGCGAGTCCGCTGCGGGGCCGGACCTGGGCCTCGTAACCTGACGGCAGGCCGAGGATGAGGCCGGTTGGAATGAGGGCGCGAGCACCTGGTTCGATCCGGACCGCGGCGCCCGTGGCCGCGCGGAGGTCGTAGCCGGCGCTGCCGGCGGAGGCGCGCTCCGGCAGACCGGCGGAGTGGGGCAGCCGGCGGACGGCGACGGTGACGGGAGGCGTTCCCTGTTCGCGTGGTTCGGTTGCCCGGTCCGGTGCCTCCGGGGCGGCGGTTGGCCTGCTCAAAGGTCGCGTCCCCGGCCTCTTTCTTCCGGCGCGGCGCCATCCTGGGGCTGGCCGTCGCCGAGCACGCCGGGCGGAAAGGGCTTGCCGATCCACTCGCTGGTCAGACGCGGCGGCGGGCGGCCCTCGGCGACGTTGCCGGGCCTGAGCTGGATGAGTTCGCTGGTGAAGTACCAGTTCGAGTAGTCCTCCTGGCCGCCCCAGACGCGCATCGAGGGGCCGGGCGTCGCGCTGTAGACGCCCAGGATCGGCCCGATCGTCGGCCCTTCGCCCTCCTCTTCGTTCGGCGGCGGCACGGCGGTCAATCCGCCGGCGGCGCCGGCGTTGGCCGGGCTGGCGCTTCCGGCCCGGCGGTTGCCCTGGCCGGTGTTGCTCGGAGTTCCCTGCATCAGCAGGCCCCAGCGGCCTTCCTCGTCCATCGGGTTGGGCCACAACTGCCGGATGACCCGCGGCTCGACCTCGATGAGCTCCTCGAGCGCCGTCGGCAGGCGTCCCTGGCGGACCCGGAACAGGCGGATCGCCTCGGCGTACTGGAGGCCGCGGAAGATCAGCTCTTCCTCCTTCTGCCGCTTGGCCCAACCGCTCCAGTAGGGCAGTGCCGCCGCGACCGCGATGTTCATCACCGTGATCATGACGGCGAGCACGACGAGGTTGTAGCCGGCCTCGGACGGTCGGTCCGCGGGGCTGGCGCCGCGAGACGCCTGGTCACCAGTCGGCATAGGCTTCGCCACCCAGCGCGTTCTCCTCCGAACCCGAGTGGACGTCCTCGATGCCGGGATCTCCGAAGGGTGAGAGGTCCGTTTCGGCCCACGGGTCCTCGTCCGAGAGGGCGGGGAACTCGGCGAAGACCTCCACCCAGGAGTCGGTGGAGCGGGTGATCGGGTCCAGCGGGATCGAGCGCAGGTACTCCTCTTCGACAAGGGCCTGAAGGCTCGGCGGGTAGTGCCCCTTGTCGGCATGGTGCTGCTCGATCGCGTCGCGCATCACGCGGAGGTTCTGCTTCAACGCCGCTTCCTGCGCTCGTCGCGGCGCGTTCTTCAGCAGGGGCACCGCGACGGCGGCCAGGATGCCGATGATCGCCATGACGATGATCAGCTCCAGCAGCGACATGCCGCGCTGGCCCATGATTCTCCGGTTCATCTCACCACTCCTCGTATGGAACGCGGTTCAGACCGACGCCCTCGGACAGGGAGAACACGTCGTAGGCGTTTTCTCCTCCCCAGTTCGTGTCGTCCGGGTCATCCTGGTAGCTCCGCAGGCCCCATTCGGCCTCGCCGGTCATCGGGTCGACGGGAATGCGGCGCAGAAAACGAATCTCGCCGTCCGCCTGTCCGATCAACTGGATCGGCTCGATCAGGACCTCGAGTTCACTGGGATAACCGTCGGTTCCGATCTCGATCGGAATCAGGCCGACATCGCTGTAGCGCTTGTGTTCGTCGATCGCGTTGCGCAGCGTGCGCAGGTGCGACCGGAGTTCCGCTTCCTTGATCCGTTTGTTCGTGAAGGTGGCGGTGGGCAGGGCGACGGCCGCCAGTGTGAGCATCACGGCGCACACCGTGATGAGTTCCACCAGGGTGTAGCCGGCTCGCCGCCGCGGGGTGTCGGACGTGATCGGGCTCAAGCGACGATCTCCGGTTCGCTTCGGTCGGGCGGCTCGGCCTCCTGGATCTCGATCTCCAGCGGCCGCACGGCGGGCGCTGGCAGCGCTTCGAGTTCGGGACCCTTGGGGCTGGCCTGCTCGACCGCGAGTGTCGCTCTGCCGGGACCTGTCGCCTGCACCTCAAGAGCCAGCAGGCGCCCTCGCCCGGTCACGCCCGCCTGGTCACCCAGTCGGCTGAGGCCGACGATCACCGTGCCCGGCGTCGACGTGTCCGTCATCAGGGAAACCTCGCTCTGCTCGCCCAGGAAGGACTCGGCCCTGACCGCGGTGACTTCGATCCGTTCCGGGTCGTACCGGAGCCGCAACGGCAGGTGGGAGAGCGGCGTGCGGGACCTCACGTCCAGGCGCGCTTCGAAGCGGTCGCCGACCGTAGCGCGCAGCGCCTGGGGTGAGAAGGAGAGTTCGATCTCGCGGTCGGTCCGCGCGGACGCCGGCTGGAAGATGGCTGGAACGACTCTGGGCGGCCGCTCGAGCAGCCCGGCGTTCTGGCGCGGACTCCCGGGCGGCGGGACGAGTTCGACGCCCAGAGGGGGTTCGTCCTCTTCGCCCTCGCTCGTGCCGCTTTCCGGGGCCGCGTCGCGCAGGCCCGGGGGCAGGCGTTCCTCCAGTTGCCGCCGCGTCTCGTCGTTCTCGGCCGCCGGCTCGTCGAACGGTCCGTCGATGCCGGAGTCGATCCGGGGACTCGAGCCCCGGAAGACGACGTTCTGCTCGGTGCCGACCCAGATCGGCGCCAGGTCCTCTTCCCTGATGTCCGCGCGGCGGATGATGTGCGGCGTCAGGGTCAGCACGATGTCCGTGCGGCGATTGTCGCTTCTTTTCTTGGAGAACAGGCGGCCCAGCACCGGGATCTCCGACAGTCCGGGGATCCCGTCCTGCGTGTTCGACTCGTTCGTGCGGATCAGGCCGGCCAGGAAGTTCGTCTCGCCGTCGCGCAATCGGATGCTGGTCTGGATGTTGCGGCTGCCGATGATCGGCTGGTCGCCGATCGAGCCGCCCAGGTCGCTGACCTCGATGTCCAGTTCCAGGGAAATCTCCTCGTTGTGGTGGACGCGGGGCGTGATGGCCACGTCGATGCCCACGTTCTGGTACTGGTAGGACGTGAGCGGCACGATGTTGCTGCCCGCGGTGTTCGCGGTGTTGAAACTGGTCACCGGGATAGGGACGCGATCGCCGATCGAGAACGAACTCTCTTCTCCCTCGGTGATCCGGACCTGCGGCTTGGCCAGTGTCTGCGCGTCGGTCGATCTCTTGACGAAATCGAACAGGAAGCCCGGCAGCGTGAGTACCCAGTTGTTCTGGTTCAGCGACTCGACGTCCGACATCCTGAGCGGTACCTCCTCGCCGCCGACGTCGAGGGCGATGCCAAGCGTGTTCACGTCGAGCGAGAGCCCCAGGTCCTGGAGCTTCGAGGTGTTGATCTCAAGCAGCTCGACGTCGATGACGACCTCGGCCTTCGCCTTGTCGGCCTGCTCGATGATTCGCTCCGCGACCTTGACCTTCTCGACGCTGTCCATCATCACGATCGCGTTCAGCCGTTCGTTCGCGGCGATGAACCGGGTCGCAAGCAGACTGCGGAGGATGGTCAACACGTCCTTCACGTCCGCGTTCGAGAGGAAGAAGGTCTGGATGATCCGGTCCTCGTACGTCTGGCGATTCGCGGGCGTGTTCTGCAGGATCATGATCGTCTGCTCGTCGAGCACCTTGTAGAAGTGCCCGAGGCTCGACATCAGGATCTCGAGGCCCTCCAGCGCGGTGACTTCCCGCAGTTCGATGGGGCCGGCGAGGGGCGCATCGCGCAGGCGGGGATCGAACACGATGTTGAACCCGAACGCCTGACCCATCGCGCGGTAGATCTCCATGAAGGTCGCGTCCGGGAAATCGAACGTGATCGGTTCGTCGGAACGTGGATTCAAGGTCGGCGGCATCGGCTCGGCGCCCCGGCCCTCGTCCTTGAGCTCTGAGATCGTCTTCGGGCCCCGGTCGCTGGTCTCGATCCGGGTCCGGACCTTCTCCAGTTCGGTGAGGGCGTACTGGTTCGTCGGGTCGAGCTGCACGGCGCGCTGCATCTCCAGCAGGGCGTCGCGGTCCCGGCCGGCTTCCTGCAGCTTCCTGCCCTGCTCGAAGTGGGCGTGGGCGGCCTGGGTCTTGGCCCGCAGCAGACCGGCCCGGTAGCGGAGGTCCGAGGGATCCTCGGCGACCAGTTCCATGTAGCGGAGGACGGCGGCGTCCCAGTCGCCCGCGGTTTCCGCGTACTGCGCTTCCCTGAAACTCCGGTAGCCGCTACAGGAGGCGAAGACCAGCAAGCCCAGGAGAGCCAGCGCCAGGGCGCGCGGCCGTTGTCCGTTTCGTTCTTCCATGTACTTCAGGTCCTTCCAGGCTCTAGCCGCCGTTCGGTCGGCCGCCGATGGCCAGTCGCACCGCGGGTTCGTCGGGGAAACCGACGAAACCGAGGTCGACCGACTCGTAGCCGATCCGTTGTACTTCGAACAGGTCCTTGACCAGGTCGCCCTTGAGCGCGTTGTAGATCTCCGTACCGTCGGAGAACACGGCGACCGGGTCGTCGTCGCGGCCCAATGTGCCGAGGTAGACGATGTCGACCGCCGGAGGCCTCGGGCCGAGGGGTTTCGGGGCCGGTGGTTCCGGCTTCGGTCGCACCGGGATGACGGGGGAAACGGGCCGCGGTTCGGGCTCGGGAAGGGTCGCCTCGGGCGTGGCGCGCTCGGGCGTCGGCCGGCTGCCGAACGACCAGGGGTCGCGCGCCTGTCCGCCCTCCGGCGGCGGCTGCTCCAGGGTGTGCGGGGCCAATTCCACGACCTCGATCGTCGCCGAGCGCAGGTCGGCGGAAGTCGTGCGGGTGAAGCCGGGGCCGCCGCCGAACGAGGGCAGGTAGCGCCAGCCGGCGATCGCCGCGACGATGGCGAGCAGGACCAGCAAGAGGGGGCGCGGCCGGTTCGACCCGGCTTTGGCGGCGCTCATGCTTCCGCCTCCCCGGTTGCGTCCCCGGACTCGCTGTCCGTGAACAGGGTCGAGAGGCGCAGGTCGATGCGGAGGTTCGGAGTCGCTTCGCTGAGGCTGATCGACTCGAGGGCGACGAACGTGTCCGTCGTCTCGAGCTGGGTGATCAGCCGCCGCAGTTGGGAGTAGTCGCCTTCGACCGTGAACACGAGCGACTTCTCGACCAGTCCGTACTGCTCGAGCCGCTCCTCCGGGTAGGAGATGGCGCCCGGACGAAGCCCGGCGCGGTTCGCGAGCTCCTTGACCTCGCGGATGAGGTCGGTCACCCGTTCCTGTTCGGTGGCGAAGCCCTCGCGGTACAGGCTCTCGACCCGGCTGCGCGTCGCTTCGACCGTCGCCACCTGGCCCTCGCGGCGAGCCACCTCCTGGGTTGTGCGCGTGCGCAGGTTGCCTGCTTCGGCGATCTCGTCCTCCAGTGCCTGGAAGCGGCCCGCGTACACGCCGCGATACGTCGACAGCAGGCCGGCGTTGATCACGCAGAGGCCCACGCCGACCCAGAACCAGACGCGCAGGCGCCATCCCCGCCGGCGGCTCACGGCTGTCCCACCATCGGCCCGGTCGCCGGTGCCGTGGCGTCGGCGTGCGCGGCGGTTTCCGGCTCGGTCGCGGCGGTCCCCGGCGTATAGGCGACGGCAATCGTGAAGTCCAGCGGACCGGCGTCCTGCTGGCTCTCGTGCCGCAGCTTCGGACCGTCGAACGACGGGTGTTCGAACAGGGAATCGATCAGCTCGAGCAGGCCATCGTCGTCCTGGGCTTCGCCGCTGATGTCGAGCATCACGCGTGCCGCAACGTCCGCCCCCGGCTCGACCTGCCGTCGCCGTCGCCGTTCGCTCGGCTGGGGCGCGAGGCTGCGAAGCCGCGTGTTCCACGGCAGCACCTCCTCGATGTCGGTGAAGAGCCGGCCCCAGGGGAACCGCCGATCCGCGATGCGCTCGTTCAGGAACGCGACCTCGCGGTTCTGGGACTGCACATCGAGGCGCGCGAGCTCCGCGGCCAGTCGGTCCAGTTCGGCGCCATCCCCGGCAAGCTGCTGGCGCAACTCGGCGAGTTCGGACCGAGCGTCGGCCGAGCCGGTCAGATAACCCCAGTACAGCACCGCGTTGAAGGCGAGGAGCGTCGTCCCGAGGGCCCAAAGAACGGCGGTCAGGCGCCGCCAGGGCCGGCGGTTGACGAACGGGCGCGCGGCCAGGTTGAATCCGTTCTTCATGTCCTCACCGTCAGCGACGCGCCGAGCATCGGCAGGGCCTGCTGGACACCGATCTCCGTTGCCGCGGGTTGGGAGCCGAGGGTGCCGTTGCCGTCGAGAATCCGGGCCGACAATCCCAACCCCTCTTCGAGCCGGTCACTCCAGGCCTCGCGGTCCTCTTCGGCGGCCAGCACCAGGACGTGCGCGGGCAGGGACCGGTTGGCGCCGAACAGCTCGCGTTCCTCGATGAAACTCCGGGTCAATCGCAGATCGCGAACAGCCAGGTTCGAGGTGACGGAGGACGGGAGGTCCGGATCGATGCTCTTGTAGCGGAAGAGAGCTGGACCCTCGTCCGCGTACGCGAGCAGGGAGTAGCCGTCCGGATGGGCGACGAGGAGCAGGAAGGGGCCGGAACCGCCGTCAAGGCGAACGAGCCCGTCGGCAGCGCTCAGGCTCTCGTTCGTCACCGTGCCGACGTGGATGCCGGCGCGCCTGAAGGAGTCTTCGATCTGGGCCAGGACATGCTCGACGCCGAAGCCGATCAGGAAGCGGGTGGCGCCGTTGCCGGCGGCGCCGGCCCGTCTGCCGCGGACACGGAGCTCCTCGACCCGGAACGGGACCTGCTTGCGCAGTTTGAAGCGCAGGGCCTCTTCCCGCAGGTTTGGTTTGCCCGGGACCTCTTCGAGTTCGGCGAAGGTGAGGCGGAGCCAGCGGTCGGGGAGGACCAGAGCGGCGTGGGTGACCGGTTCGCCGATCGCGATGTCGGCGGCCTGCTGAAGCTCGGCGACGACTTCGTGAAACTGTGCGGGTTCGCGCAGCGGTCCGCCCAGGGCGCCTTCCTGGAAGGTGTCGGCGGGCAACTCCCGTCGCCGGACGGCCTGGAGTTCCGGGACCGCCCCGTCCTGACGCAGAAAGTGCGCCAGGACGAGCTCGCGCTCATCGAGCAGGAACACCGACGCCGGTCCCCGAGGGTCGTCGAGGCCGACCAGGCGTTCAATCCACAAAGGTAACTTTGTTGATCTCACGGAGAGTCGTCACTCCTTCACGGACCTTTGCAAGTGCGCTGTGGCGCAGGAAACTCATGCCTTCGGCAGCCGCGGCGCGGCGGATTTCGGAGGCGGGGCGGCGGTCGAGGATGAGCTCGCGAATCGGATCGGAGAGGTCGAGCAGCTCCGACACCGCCATGCGACCGAAGTAGCCGGTGCCGTTGCACTCCATGCAGCCCCGGCCTTCGAAGAGTTGCCAGCCGGCGATGTCGGACCTCACGAGACCGCTCTCCTCGAGGAGCGCGTCGTCGGCCTGGACCCGCTCGCGGCAGTGGCCACAGATCCGGCGGACCAGTCGCTGGGCGAGAATGCAGTTGAGCGCCGCCACGAAGTTGTACAGGTCGACGTTCATGTTCAGGAACCGGCCGAGAACGTCGACCACGTTGTTCGCGTGGACGGTCGTGAACACGAGGTGCCCGGTCAGCGCGGACTGAATCGCGATCTGGGCCGTCTCCTCGTCGCGGATCTCCCCGACCATGATCTTGTCCGGATCGTGCCGGAGGATGGAGCGGAGCCCCCGCGCGAAGGTCAGGCCCTTCTTCTCGTTGACCGGGATCTGGGTGATTCCGTCGAGCTGGTATTCGACCGGATCCTCGATCGTGATGATCTTGTCCTCGCTGGACTGGATCTCGGACAGGCAGCCGTAGAGCGTGGTCGTCTTGCCGGAGCCGGTGGGGCCGGTGACGAGCACCATGCCGTAGGGCTCGCGGATGAACTTGCGCAGCTTCGTGATCGTGTCGTCGTCGAGGCCGAGGACGTCGAGTCGCAGGGTCTTGAACTCCTGGTTCATCGACTCCTTGTCCAGGATGCGGATGACGCAGTCCTCGCCGTGGACGGAGGGCATCACGGAGACCCGGAAGTCGATCGTGCGGCCGCTGACCCGGACCTTGAAGCGCCCGTCCTGCGGGATCCGCTTTTCGGCGATGTCGAGCTCCGACATGACCTTGATGCGGCTGACGATCGTCTGGTGATGACGGCGGTCGATCGGCTCCATCGCCTGGTACAGCACCCCGTCGATCCGGTACTTGATGATCACCTCGTGTTCACGCGTCTCGATGTGAATGTCCGACGCGCGCCGCTGGATCGCGTTGAAGAGGGTGGAATCGACCAGCTTGATGATCGGGCTCTGGTCGGCCGAGATACGGTCGATGGAGAGCACCTCGCCGCTGTCCTCGTCCTCCTGGACGAGTTGGATCTTGAAGTCCTCCGTTGCCTCGTCGAGAACCCGCTGCGCGCTCTCGGACTTCTGCAACAGGTCCTCGATCTCGGTGCGGGTACCGATCCGGGCCTCCAGGGGTTGCCCCAGTTGCAGCTCCAGTTCGTCCAGCTTGACCACGTCGGTCGGATCGGCCAACACGACCGCGAGCCGGCCCTCCAACTGCCGTTCCGGGATGAAGCTGTAGCGGAGCATCAGTTCGAACGGGATATGTCGGAAGAGGTCGTTGTCGATGCGGAAGTTCTCGAGGTCGGCGACTTCCAGGCCGAACCGTTCCGCGATTCGCTCCGCTTCCGCCCGTTCCCGGGCGAGCCGTCCATCCTCCTCGCTCGCCACGTGCAGGCCTTCCAGATCGGAGACGCCCTCCGCGATGAGCCGCCGGTTCCGCGCCGCCGCCGTTTCGTCCTGGACGACCATCAGCCCTGCACCTGTCCGAGCACGCTGAACAGCGGCAGATACATCGAGAGAACGAGCAGCGCGATGGTGAAGCCCATGACGACCAGCATCACCGGCTCGATCAGGGAGAGCAGCCGCTCGGTGCGGGTCTCCACGTCCTCGTCGAGAAAGTCGGAGACGCTGTTCACCATCTCGTCCAGTGCCCCGGTCGCCTCACCGACCTTGACCATGTCGATGGCGAGATCGGTGAACGCCTCGGACTCTTCGAGCGCGGTGTGGAACGCCGCGCCCTCGCGAATTCGGGGGCCGAGGGCCGCCGCGCGGCCGTGCAGGAACCGGTTGGTGACGGCCGATGTCGCGGTGTCGAGGGCCGCGGCCAGCGGCAGGCCGCCGTGCAGCAGCGTGGCCAGTGAACGGCAGAACTCGGACAGCGCGAAGCGGTGGAGGATCGGACCGATGATCGGCACCCGAAGCTTGAAGCGATCGACCATCGCGCCGAGGCGGCCGCCCTGGCCGACCCTCCAGGCAGCCCAGGCGCCGATCGCCGCCGCGGCCAGAAGCACGAGGGTGGTCGGATTGCGCAGCAGTTGGGACAGGCTGAGCAGCGCCTGCGTGAGCCAGGGCAGGTCGAGGTCGAGGGCGACGTAGAACTCTTCGAAGCGGGGCATGACGAAGAACATCATCACGGCCACGATGCCGACCGACAGGCAGACCAGCAACGCCGGGTAGAAGAGCGCGCTGACCACTCGCTTGCGGGAACCGGTGACCAGCTTGAGCTGCCGGACATAGCGGCGGATTACCCGCTCAAGGCCGCCGCTCTGCTCGCCGGCCTTGAGCATCGACGCGTAGATTGGCGGGAAGGTGTCGCCGGCCTCCGAGAAGGCGTCGGAAAGCTCCGCGCCGCTCTCGACCCGGTCCTTGATCTCGGCCAGCGCCTCCTTGAACCTCGCGTTGCGTTGCCGTTCGTGCATCAGCTCCAGGCACTGGAGCAGGGGCAACCCCGCGCCGAGCAGGCCGGCCAACTGTTGATTGAAGACCAGAAAGTCCGGACCGGGGATCGTCTTGCGGGAGCCGCCCTGTCCGGCCACAGACGTCGATCCCAGCAGCGCCCCGAGCATGTGCTGCAGGCCGCGGCGCCGGATCTCGAAGACATGAAGCCCGCGCCGCTCGAATTCGCGCCGCGCACTACGGAGGTCCTGCGCTTCGTGGATCTGCTCCACGATGCGACCGTCGGCAGTTCCCAGCCGGCAGACGAACTGCATGGTCAGAGCGGTCCTACTCGCCGGCGCCCAGGCCGTCTTCCTGGGCTGGCCGGACGGTTACTGCGACGACGAGGCCGCTGGCCTCCGCGTCGCGGTAGGAGAGGGCAAGAACCAGCGGCTTGCCGACCCACACGTTCAGGTGGCCGTTGAAGACCTGCTCACCCAGGCCGCCTCCGCGGCTGCGCTCGACCTCGACGCCGTAGAGCTTGAGCCGGCGGTCGAGCAGAACGGTGCCGACCCGGAAACCGATCCGGAACTCGGAGCCGACTTCGAAGCGCACGTCTTCCCCTTCCATTGCCTCGAAGCGTCCCTGGCCGAGCTGCCGGTAGCTGGTGAAGGCCAGCCAGTCACCCAACTCGTCGATGAGTTGGGCCGGCAACTCGGAACGGGGATCGCCGCTGCCACGGCGCGACGCTTCGAGAATGAAGATCTCGAACTCGACCTGGCGGCGGGGATGGTCGAAGTCGCGGAGCAGGGCCAGCAGGTGCTCGAGGACGCTGCGCGCGTCCCTGAGCACGAGGGTGTTCGTGGCGCGTTGCAGCTCGATCGTGCCATGAGCAGACATCTCGCTCTGCATCCACTCCAGGGCGTCGTCGGCGCGCTGGTGCTGGAGCGTGAACGCATGTCGGACCTGCGTTTCGGCCTCCTGTTGCGCGGCGCCGGCGGCCGGGAGCAGCAGCAGAGCAGCTACGGCCAGAACGATTCGCGCACTCGCGGAACGTGCGGCCGTCATGGCGCGACCTCCGTGACGACCAGGACCATGTCCAGGCTGGAGCCCAGACCGTTGGCGGGATGTTGGAACAAGCCCATCGGCTCGTCGCCGAGCGGTTCCACGAGCGGGGCCATCGCGACATGGTCCGGGAGGCTCAACTCGGTACCCACGACATCGCTGGCCGGTGGCGCGGTCTTCGGCCACAGGAGGAAACTCAGGCCGAGGGCCGCGGCGGCCGTGCCCGCTGCCAGCACCGACGCGACTGGCAAGCGGCGGCGGGCGGTCCGTGCCGCGTTGAGCCGCTCCTGGGTGGCGCGTCCGTCGAGTTCGAGGCGGACCCGCTTGCGGATCTCGTCGACCTCGTCAGACTCCTCGGAGCGGTCGCGAGCGCCGGTGAAGTCGCCGCTCCAGAGGAGCAGCGGGTCGACCTGGAGCGAGACGCTCCGGCAGTGTCCGCAATCCTCACGGTGGTGGAGGGCGTCTTCCCAGGCGCGGTCGCTGGCCGAGTCGCCGACGTCGGCGCTCTGTTCGGCGTGCTCGCGCTTGCGTACGAGCGCGGCCCAGTCCGGACAAGCGGTGGTCATGAGCGTTCCTCGATCCCGGCCTGCTGGCCCTGAGGCTGTTTGGCGTATTCGGGGTACCGCTTCAGCAGTTCCTCGCGGAGTTGCCGGCGGCTGTTGAACAGATGGTTGCGAACGGTGGAGGGGCGGATGCCGAGGATCTGAGCGATCTCCCTGCCCTTCAGCCCCTCCATCTCGCGCAGCACGAAGACCGCGCGTTGCTTCTCGCTCAGCGTCGACGCCAGCTCGTGGAAGACCGTCTTGATCTCCCGTTCGGTCAGGTTCTCGAGTTGCCGCGAGAAGGCCTCGCCGCTTTGGTGCTCGTGCTGCAACTGGAATCCCTGCAGCGAGCGGAGGCGGGACGAGCGGGAGCGCAGATGGTCGATCGCCAGGTTGGAGACGATGCGGTAGATCCAGGTGTTCGGGCTGTAGCGGCGGTCAAAGCGGTGGCGTGAATCCCAGATCCGCAGGAAAGCGATCTGAACGATGTCGCGCGCGTCTTCTCGGTCCCCAACCATGCCGGTCGCCGTGTGCAGCAACTGGGCACCCTTGCGCCGCATCAACTCGTCGAGCGCGAGCTCGTCGTCGCTGCGCATGCCCTCCAGCAGCTCGGCGTCGGACGCCTCGGACCACGCCACCTTGCGCTGACGACGCGAGTAGGCGATCGTCAGACCGCTCCGTGGAGGATCTTCGCGTGGCGGTTCCATGCGGATGACTTGCGCGGATCTCATGCCTCGCTGTTGATACGGAGGCCCGGGGCAAAGCGTCCAAAGACTGCGCTGCCAGGAACCTGGAGCTCCCGGCGCGGCAGAAACCGGGTGCGCCGGCCTTCTGGCCGGCATCCGGCGCAAAGCGCCGGCTTCCGGATGTTCCGCCGCGCTGGCCGCCCGGCCGCGACGACGACTCAAGGCGACGGAATTATACTCCCGGACCAGTGCGGTCCCGATCGGACGCCTCCGCTCCGGCCGCTCGATAAGCATGTGGTTCCTGTACCAGCTCGCGATGGCGGCGGGTCTGGGTCTGGCGGCGCCGGTGCTGTTGGCCCGCCGAGGTCGCCACTACCTGCAGACCCTGCCGGCCCGGCTTGGGCGACTGCCGGAGGCCCGAGGGGCACGGCCGCTGTGGCTCCATGCGGCCTCCGTCGGCGAGACGGCGGTCGCGGCGACCTTCGCGCGCGCCCTGCCGGCGGACCTCGATCTGCTGGTGACGACCGTCACGCCTACCGGTCAGGCGGCGGCGAAGAAGCTCTTCCTGCCGCTTGCGAATGAGCGCCGCAGCGTCGTCGTGACCTACCTGCCGTTCGACCTGGGTTCCCTCGTGTCCGGGTTCCTGGACCGGTACTCGCCGCGGGCCCTGGCGCTGCTCGAAAGCGAACTCTGGCCGCTCGTTCTGCGGAGTTGTCGCCGGCGCGGGATCCCGGTTGCCGTACTCAACGCCCGCGTCAGCGACCGCAGCTTCGTCCGCATGCGGCGCGCCGGGCGTCTGTGCCGGCGGACGCTGCTCGATCCGGTCAGTCGCTTCGCCGTCCAGAGCCCCCAGGACGAGGATCGGCTGTTGAGCCTGGGAGCTGCGGTGGAGAGGGTGGTCCAGACCGGGAACCTCAAGTTCGACAGTCCCGAACCGGCGCCGGTCGCTGGCCTCGAACAGGCTCTTCGCGGTCTTGCCGCGGACCGGCCGATTCTCGTCGTCGGCTCGACCATGATCGGCGAGGAGGGGATCGTCCTCGATGCCTTCGAGCGGCTGGAACGTGACGCCATGCTGGTTCTGGCGCCCCGCCATCCGGAACGCTTCGACGAGGTCTGGAGCGAGGTCGAGAAGCGCTCGTTGCCGGCGTTGCGGCGTAGCCGGATGGAGTCGGCGGGAGTCGGTGCGCCGGCGCCGGTCCGCGTCGTCCTGCTCGACTCCCTGGGCGAACTCGCCTCGATCTATCGCCTCGCGGCCGCGGCCTTCATCGGCGGCTCGCTGGTGCCGACCGGCGGACACAACCCGATCGAGGCGGCGCTGTTCGGCGTGCCGGTGATCGTTGGCCCGTCGATGGAGAACTTCCGGCGCATGGCCGACGACTTCAAAGCCGCTGGAGCGCTGACGGTGGTCGGCGACGGCGAGGCCCTCACGTCGGCGTGGCGCCGCCTGCTCGACCGTCCCGGCGAGGCGGCGGACCAGGGTCGGCGGGGGCGGGCGATCGTCGACCGGAACCGCGGCGCGGTCGAGCGCTCGGTCGAGCTCCTCGGTGAACTCGTGGATCTCGGGTGAAGACGATCCGCAGTCCCTGGCAGCGGTTCTACGGCTGGGCCCACAGGCGGCGCCGGCGCTACTGGGCGGCAAGGGCGGAGGGCCTGGGCCGGCCCACGGTGAGCGTCGGCAACCTGCACTGGGGCGGCAGCGGCAAGACGCCGACCGTGATCGCCATCGCAGAGGGACTGAGCGCTGCCGGCCCGTCCGGACCGGATTTTCGCGTGGCTGTCGTGTCTCGGGGCTACCGCCGCCGGGGTAGCGCGCCGCTCGTCGTCAGTCTGGGCGACGGTCCTCTGGCAACGGTCGAGGATGCCGGCGACGAGCCGCTGATGATCGTCGAGCAGGTGCCCGGCGTCGCCGTCGTCGTCGGCGCGGACCGCCGCGCGGCAGGCGCTCGAGCGCTCAGCCGCGATCCGACCATCGACGTCTTCATTCTCGACGACGGCTTCTCCCACGTTCGAGCGCGCCGCGACGTCGAGGTCCTGACCTTCCCGGCCGTGGACCCCTTTGCTGGCGGCCTGCTGCTGCCGGGCGGCCGCCTGCGGGAGCCCCTGGAGAACGTCCGTCTGGCCGACGCGGTAGTCCTCACCGGCCTCGAAGCCGGCGACGAGCCGCCGGAGGACTTCGAGCCGACCGTGCGGCGGTACGGCTTCAGGGGCCCGGTGTTCACGTCGACGCTCAGGGCAGAAGTCGTGGGGGGATCGCCGCCCCGCCGGCCGCTTCTCGTCACCGGCGTCGCCCGCCCCGAGCGCGTCGCCCGCACCGCGGCCGCCGCGGGCCTCGAATGCGTGGACCACCTCCGCTTCCCCGACCACCACGGCTATCCGCAGCGGTCGCTGCGCGCGGTGGGAGCCGCCTGCGCCCGGCACCGTTGCGACGCGGTCGTCGTGACCTCCAAGGACGCGGTCAAGCTACGCGGCCGGCTTCCGAAAGGGGCGCCGCCGCTGGTGGAACTCAGGGTGGAGGCGCTGCTTGACCGGGAGTTCTTGCCTTGGTTGGCAGGCCAGCTGCCGCGGAAGGCGGCCAAGTGAGGTGCCGGTCAACGGCTGGTTCGCTTCGGACGGGCAGCCCCATACGGGCAGTCCACCGATCAGAGACCGGGGGCTCGTGCTGGCCTCCTAGCGTGTATCGTAGGTAGTGCCTCGTTGCGCCTGCGGGCGCCGAATCTTCAGCACAGGATGGCCGAGTCTCCTCGGCTCAGACCGCGGGATTGCCCTATGCCGACGAATCGCCTGCACTGCCTCGACGAGAAACACGAGACGCTAAGGGCGGCGCTCTCGGAGGCCGACAAGGGCAGGTTCGTATCGCAGGAAGCGATGGACGCCTGGGTGTTGTCCTGGAACACCGACGCCGAAGCTCCGCCACCCGAGGTCGACCTGACGGGGATTCGACTGTTGGTGCACGGTCAGACTTCCAGCTCGTCCTCGCGGCCGGCTTCGAACTCACGGCCGGTTCCTCGGAGCCAGTGATGGAGCGCACGCGCGACCTCCGGCGCTCCGTGTTCCTTGAGAGCGCATTCCCAGACGACAGCTGTGCGCCAGCCGGCAGCAAGCAGCTCCGTGCGGTTGGCTTGATCCCGGGTCACGTTGGCCTCGAATTTGGCCTGCCAGAAGGCCGCTCGAGTCGACGGCGTCGTTGCGTAGGGACAACGGCGGTGGCGATGCCAGAAGCAACCATGGACGAAACAGACTGCTTCGAACCGGGGAAAGACGATATCCGGTGTGCCAGAGAGTCGGCGATCGTGCAGTCGATACCGGAGACCACGAGCGTGGAGAGCGCGGCGCAGAGTCACCTCAGGCACCGTGTTGCTGCTTCGGATTCGCGACATCATTCGCGAGCGGGTTCTCTGGTCCACTATGTCCGGCACTGTGCCTGACTCACCTGTGAGACTCGGACTGTGGCAGGTCGTTTGGCGCCTTCGCATAGCAGTTCTCATAGCTGCTCGGCGCTGGACTCTTCGTAGTCACTGGGCTGTGGGCTCGCCGTGGTTCAAGTGAAGAGTACATCCAACCAGTTTGCGGTTGTGGACCTGTTTTCGGGCCCTGGTGGGCTGGCCGAGGGTTTCGCGGCTTGCATGGGAACGGGGGAGGCATGCAGATACCGAATCGCTCTGTCGGTCGAGAAGGATCCGGACGCGCACAGCACCTTGCTGTTGCGCGCGTTTCTGCGGAGGTTCGGAACCAGGTTCCCTCCCGAGTACTACGACTTCGTCAACGGGAAGTCGCTGGAGCCCGACTGGGAGGCTCTGTATCCGGAGCAGTGGCGTAGAGCGGTCGACGAAACGCTGTGCTTGGAATTGGGAACTCCCGAAGCCGACAGGATTCTCGCCCGACGGATCGAGAAGCTCCGGGAGGAACACGGTGGGCGCACCGTGCTGCTTGGAGGCCCCCCCTGTCAGGCCTACTCGGTTGTGGGCCGAGTGCGGAACGCCGGAATCCGTGACTACGATCTTGGTCGAGACAAGCGGTACAAGCTCTACGAGCAGTATGTCGACGTGTTGTGGCAGCTTCGCCCGGCTGTTGCCATCATGGAAAACGTCAAGGGAATCCTCTCCGCGAAGATGAACGGGACGCCCATTCTCCCGGCCGTGCTAACGGCACTTCGCCATCGTGGTAGTGAGCTGAACGGCTACCACTTGTATTCCCTCGGTTCTCAATCGGGTGCCCGTCGAATCGATGGAAGCGCCTCGGATCTCGTCGACTTCGTTGTCAGGGCAGAGGAACACGGGTTGCCCCAGGCGCGCCATCGAGTGTTCGTCGTCTGCATTCGCGCCGATGTGGCCAACTCCCTCTCGGTCGACTCGGTTCTTCGTCTGAAGAAACAGTCAGGGCGCGTTGCTTTGGTCGACGCTATTGGCGATATGCCGAGACTGCGGAGTCGGCTTAGCAGAGGAGACGATCCCTCCTCCTGGAGGGAGGCCGTGCTGGAGGCCTGCCGGCTCGTCGAGCAGAGTCAGCCACTTGGAAGTTCGAATGCGGAAAGGGTCAGATTCGAGTTGGCCCTCTCGCTACTGCGGGACGCGATGAAGAAGGACCTCCCGCCGACCGCGAAAGCCGAAGGCCACAGGGCAATGGCAGATACCTGCCCTGAGGCTCTGCGGGAGTGGCTGACGGATGAGAAGATCAGGATCTTGCCCAACAACGAGACGCGTGGACACATGCCCGCCGATCTGGCCCGGTACCTGTTCGCAACAGCGTTCTCTTACGCCGTGAGGCGGAGTCCGAAGACTCGAGATTTCCCCAAGGATCTGGAAGCGGACCATCGGAGCTGGTCGACAGGGAGATTTAACGATCGCTACCGGGTCCAGCTCCCCGGTCGCCCTTCCACGACCGTGACGAGTCACCTGTCCAAGGACGGCCACTCGTTCATTCACCCGGACACGAGCCAAGTTCGCAGCCTGACGGTGCGCGAAGCGGCGCGCCTCCAGACGTTCCCCGACAACTATCTCTTCAGAGGATCTCGTACCGCCCAGTACGTGCAGGTCGGTAACGCCGTGCCACCCTTCTTGGCGCATCAGATAGCCGAAGTCGTCTGGGGCGTACTGGAGGACCATCGCGACCACGCTGGGGGCCGAACGCGCAGCAAGGTGGCGATCCATGACCGCCGCTCGAGCGACGCTGCGGGAGCCCAGTTGCCCTTGGTCGCCAAGGGAACGGCTTAGCGCCTGCTCCGGCGGCCGGGTGAAAAAGGGCTTCCTTCTCGTGCGGTAGTGCTTGACGAGAGCAAGAGCGACTTCGGACAATCTGCCGCGTTGGTCTTGAGGCGGATGAAGCTCAGGCCGACTCTTGAGCCCTACGGGCCCGAAGCGCTCGGGCGGAGGTCGCGACGAGCTCTCCGAGTTGCGATCTCAGGACCCCGTCGGGAAGCGCTTCAAGGCACACGAACGGCGTGAGCCGCACCAGGCGTTTGGCTGCGTCGCGCATCAGGGGCTCGATCGGTACATCCGGGCTGTCCGCCGCCGTTTGGAGGACGGTTTGGGCGAACGTCCGAGCCAGCTTGCGGCTGCCGGAGATGGACGGACGTTCCATGACTTGGACGAGCTGGTCCTCGCCCAGTTCTGAGGTTGGGTCGCCAGGATTGACTCCCAGCGAGCGCGCCCTCCACCAGTATCGCCGGAACACATTCCTCGGGCGGCCGATCAACCGCTCCTCCGCCCGTTGCGGGAAGCGCCAGACAGCTACATCGGGCAGGAGAACGAGGGCCAGGAAGGACCAGACACCCTCACATGCGGCATTCGCCGGCACAATGTGCATCTGTCGGTACAGAAGCAACGGCATCGCACGATCGAACTGCCCCTGTCGGGTGGTGCCGGGTGGCTGCGGGAACCCCAGGTTGTCGGCCTGCGCCCTGACTGCTGCTGCGATCGCCTCCAGACGGTCTTCGGAGACCCGGTTCCCGGTTGGGTAGAACTCGGCAGCCGGGTGCGACGTCGAGGCCCGTAGGCGGAGCTGCTGTGGCGCCGCATTCTTGATTCCGCCCAGCATTTCGAGCGCCGCAGTCCGCAGCAGCTGCGGATAGACCACTTGGGGCTCACTCTCAAGGATCATCCGAAGAGCCCTGTCGCGGTCTGAAGCGAGGTTTCGAAGTCTTCGCGATGCATGCGGCGAAGAACTCGACACTCGTCCAATGAAAGCCCCGGAAAGACCGTCTGGATGCGAGCCGCCAAGGCAGCTCCGAGGCTCCGCTCCGGCCATTCGAGCGTGTGGAAGTGTTCCTCATCGTCCAACGCGGTCACGATCAGCTGTCTGCTGATATCCCAGCGCAGGACGCTCATGATCTGGGCGTTCTTCAAGTCATCCGGCGCCTTGGCCGCAGCGTGGGAAGTCGGGTTGTCGATGTTCATTTGTAGGCGGAGCGCTGAGCCAACCGCGTGTTCGAGATCCTGCGAGTCCCACTTCAGGCTCCATGCGCCCTTAGGCCCGCGCAGACCTGCTCGTCTGAAGCTGATCAGCTCCACAGGAAACCTCTCCCTGCTGCCTTCCAGTTCCAGTTTCTTGCGCTGCGACCAGAGGATCGAACCAGGGCGGTGGGGGGCGAGAGCGGTCGGACTCCGACCTGCCGAGTCCAGGATCAGTACAGCGTCGATCAGGAGGTCACCACCGAGTTCTGCCCCATCGAGAACGACCTCCTCGCGTGACTCGCCGTGGCTGACAATTGAACCATCGCTGACACCGCGGATACCGGACGAGGTTGAACGCCACCTGAGTAGCAAGCGGATCTGTGCGTCATCCTCAAGGCCGATGTCGTCCAACAGGGCATCGAGGTCGAGCCGGCATGCGAATCGAGCATGGACACGCTCAGAGTAGTCCCAGCCCTCCACAGTGGGACCTGCCACTTCCCGGTCGCCCACCCGTAGCAGCCAGTCCCCTTGAACTGCGTCATCGTCCGGGCGGAGATAGCTGGGGAAGATCAAGGCCTCAGTCCGGTTGACTTGTGCACGGTCGCAACGTCACGCGAACGGCGACGTCGACGGGCAGATCGACGACGAAGTGCCACACGTTTCGATCCGTGGCACTTACTTCGGCTGTCCGGATCGTCTGGAGAGTGCCTTCGGGGGGGATGAAGCCAACAGGTTCGGGCATCGGCGTATCGTCTGGCGCGTCGCGCTCGGAGCTCGAGCCGTCGTTGATGGCCACATGCACCCGTGCCTCGACGACGGTGGAGTGTGTCCCCTGTTTCGGCAAGACGCTGAAGGGGACCAGGAGGCGTCGTTTGCCACTGGCGTAAACCAGTCGCGGTTCGCCCTGCTCGATCTTGGCCAAGAAGCGCCTCCGTCCGGGCCTTCGCTTGCCTGGGGTCCGCCCGGGACCTCCCTTGGGGCCGCCCGAAAGAAGGTCGCCCAGTGCATCGGCCAACCGGCCCAGTGGCTCTACCGCTTGGCCGAGCTGGTGGCTTGGTGTCTCGTTGAACTTCTTGGTCCGCTCGTCAATGCGCCTCAGCGCGACCCGAACCGCTTGCCCCTTCTTGCCCCGTTCCGGGACCCAGTCATCGTGCGGTTGTGGCTCGGCATCCGCAAACCGTCCGTCTTGCTCGTTGCTAGCGAGAAACACACCGGCCCATCCGGTGCCTTCCACTGGACTTTCCGGCCCCTGCAAGTACTTCACGACGAGTTTCGGCGTTCGCATCAAAGCCGTGTGTCGCGCCGTACCCTCCAGAGGGCTTGCCGATGCTCCGCTGGACGTGCCGGGTTCCACGGCGAATCTCTTCAACGCCAGACGGCCGAGATCTCGCCTTGGTCTCAGGGACTCAATGGGCTCCGGCTTCAGGCCTGGACACTCCTGGCCCATGCAGGCGCGCAGGCACTGGACGAAATACTTGATCTGTGGATGCTCCTCCGGTTCCGGTCCTGCGAGTTGGCGACCGCTCAGCGCGAAGGAGAACTCCATCTCGGGTCGTCGCCCAAGCTCCACGAGCTTGGGCCAGCAGTTCCAGGCCGCCGCTTCGATCAGTTCGTCCATCACTTCAAGGGCAGCACGTTCATCAATCAGGGCTTGTTCATCTCGCTCGGCTTGCAGGTCGCAGCACGGCACAAGAACAGTGGTGCCGGTTTCGTCGGGCTCGAAAGCGGGGAGGCCGAGCGCTTCAGCGAGCGAGTCGGCCTCTTGGCCTGTCAGTGGCGCGGTTGGAAGATCGCCGTCAGCTTCTCGGCCCCACCAGTGTCTGCCTGTGTAGGAACGGCCGTCCTTGGTGAAGCTGTTGCCGAGACCCATCGCGATCAACCTCGTCCGAACGCGGCCTTCGTCCCGATATCGACTGTGAATCAGGGCGACGGAGCCGCCCGGATCGCTGGGTGAAGGTGCGCTGGCAGCGAAGAACACTGTCCGGCCGCAGCCGTAGGTACCTCCCGTGCCATCCTCCTTCTTCTGCACGCCGAAGTTCCAGACGAAGTCGGCGAAGTTGTTGCTCTCGGCGGGTGTGTCCGCTCGTTCGGGGCCGCGCAGGCCGATCGTGCCCCGGTCGTGTACGGTCAGCCACCACTGCTGCGGGTCGGCGAGGCGAGCCCAGAAGTCGTGCATCCCTTCAGCTGGGTTTGCCACAACACGTTGTACCAACGTGGAATGCTGTTCGATGGTTGGGCGCCTGAGTTCAACTGTGTAGCGCACCGGGCCCGATGACCCCGGTTCTCGTGCGTCCCAAGCGTTCTGCACCGTCTCCCTGATGAGGAGAGTCCATCTGCCGAGCGCGGGTCGACCAAGTGCGGATCGGATGCCGTGGGCCGCGATGGCGCCGGTGGGGGGGACCGGCTCCGCGTGGTGGGAGAGCCTCGTCTTCACAGGTCAAGAAGCTGTCTACCGACGACTTCGAGGTCGCTTGAGGCTAGCGCCGCGGGCGTGGGCGAGTTCAGGGAGACTGTGTATTGCAGGCCGGTTACACCGTCCGGTGGTTTCCCGCCGACGAGGCTACGGCGAATGAGCTTGGGGAAGCTGTGGTCGACCCGGTAGAGGCGTCGCTCGCGCTCGTCGAATCTGAGTGCGTCATAGCTGGCGTCGAGAGGTGAGTAGCCCACGGCGAACAGCCGCGCGTGCAGCTCGGCCGAGTCCACGCCGAGGTCGAGCAGCCTCTGTATCACCTCAGGAAGCGTCGTACCGCCCTCGGCGACCCGTTCGAAACGGTAGATGATGAGGTGAAGCTCCCCGAACGTGCTGTCGTCGAGTTGATCGAGCCCATGGATCCGCACCGACCAACCCTCACGTGCGAGGGTGGCCTTTACCTCCAACGCGGAGGCGCCGCCCCTGAAATCGACCCGATCCTTCTCCCAACCGGTCCAGGTCTTGAGGGCCCGGTGGGGGTGGGATGCAGCCAATCTCTCCAGTTGGACCAGTTCGCCAAGCAGGGCGCAGGCCTGCCTCGGCGAGAGCGCCCGGTCCGGAACTCGGCGGAACATGTCACGCCAGCGCGCCAAACAGCTGGTGCAGGTTCGGGCCGGGTCGCCGGACACACCCAGTCTGGACACGAGATCGTCGGCGAACCGGGAGAACAGCCTGGCGAAACGGGAGTCCGGGCAGAGCAGGTCGATGTAGGGGGTTCGACCCGCTTCGCCGACCAGCCAAGTCGAGGTGAGGTGGATTCCCGGGCTCCCGCGATCCGTGAGGCTGTGGTCGGTGGCGTCCGTGGGCACCAGGAGGTGCCGTCTCATCTCGTGGTCGATTGCGAACACCGCGGGGTGGGTCGGGGTGTCGACCTCGGCGGCCATTCGTGTCAGCTCTCCCAGCGGAGGCGCACCCTTCTCTTCCAACAGGCGGTAGGAAAGCTCCGCCGACAGCGTCCGTTCCTTCGGCGCCGTCATTCCCCCTCCACTTCGAGTCGGTCCGCTCTTTCCAAGGCTTCGGCTTCCTTCTCGAGCGCGTCGAGTTCCTCCTTCTGGCGTTGCCACTCGAGCGAGCCTTCCTCAAGGGCTGCCGACACGTACGAAACTGGCGTCGGATCCTCCGTGTCGGGGAACACGATGCCGACTCCCAGAACGTCGGCTACCGCATCGAGAGGTACCCGGTTTCCGCGGTTCGCTTGGTCCGGTTCCGATCGCCTGTCGATCGGATAGAGGATGAGAAGTCCGACGCCTGCCGGACGGCGTTCTCGAAGGACATCATCGGACAGGCCTCGCGCTTCCGCTGCCAGAGCCGGGTCATCGGCGCACAAGTCGGCGACGCGGTCTTCCTTGGACATGATGGCCTTGACGTTCGCGTCTGGCATACCAGGAAGCTTGAGCTTCGACCGGCGCAGCAGGCCCAGTGGCTCGGGCAGCCCCAGGTCGATGTTTCGCCGGCCTTCCCCTGCGCCGCCGATGACCACGACGTTCCATTGCAGGAGTGCCCCCTTCTTTCCCTGCTTGTCGATGTACCCGATCAGCTCCTTGGCGCTCAGCCGGGGATGGTGTTTCTCGTGGAATTCGTAGTTCGCAAGAAACCGGCGCACCTCTTCCGCGGGGACGGATTCGAGCAACTGACGGGCCGTATCCCCGATCCTGCGCGGCTGTATTCCGCGGCGAATGGCGGCACGCAGCAGACTGCGACCGGCCTCCAAGTTTCTTGCCAGCCACTCTGCGTTGCGGTGGTTGAAGATGAATGTCTGAACCCGGGCGCCAGCGAACGAGATGCTTGCACGCCGTGCCGAACCCATCTTGGCCCGGGACGTCACAGCCAGCGCCGGGTGCTGCCGAATACGGACGGCAGCCTCCATCGGGGTCAGGTGCTCCCGTTCGTATCTGTCGATATCGGCCCTGATCTCTGCTTCGACTGTCGCGAGGTGGATGAACCACTCGTGCAGGTCAGAGGTCATCCAGACTCTGGGGAGATCCCGGTAACCCTGTCTGTAGCCGAACCACCTGCCCATTTGCAGGAGGGTGTCGTAGGCCGAAGCGACGCGCAGGAAGTACGACACAACAAGGCCTTCGAGCGTGAGCCCGCGCGACAGGGTGTTCCCGCCTATCGCGATGACCGTTTGCGGCTCCTCGTCGTAGACCAGCCGATCTTGTGAGGCGGAGTTCTCGACGACGATTCTGACCTGCTCCAGGACGGTGTCGAGTTCGGGCACCAGATCGTTGTAACGCACGGGTTCGAGGTCGGGAATCTGGACCCGTTCGCACTCGTCGTTCCAGAGAGTCTCAAACTCGTGGGTACGGTCTGAACGAACCCGCTGGCGGAGTTCGTCCAGGACGGCTTGAACCGGTTGTCGAGTTTGCGCCTGCCCATGCACGCGCATGGTGGTGTGAATGAGCATGGAGGAGTGCCCGGTCTGGCCGCGCGCCCGCCTGGCCGCTGTGGCCAGGATGAAGTAGAGGATCGCCTGTCGAAGAGATGGAACAGCCGCAGGCGTCCAGGACATCAGTTCCTCGGTCGCTGTCGGTGGGCGGATGAAGTCCACCTCGACTTCGGGGATGTGGCGGACCATGTCTTCACCGTCGCTCAGAGTGTCCGGTTCGTCGTGCGTCAACCGTTCGCGCCCGAAGATCGTCTCGGTTCCCATGTGTTCGCGTGGCTGCTTCAGGGCCATGATGAAGTCCCGCGGGTACAAATCCTCCTCAGAGTGCGGGTCGACAAGGACGTTGGCGAATGGCGTGGCTGTGTAGCCGACATAGGCGGCCTTCGGCCGAGAGAGCAGGTCCCGAATCAGACGGCTGATCGCGGAACGCCTCTCGGCTCCCACGTTGATCGACGCTTGGTCCGCTTCGTCGTCGACCACCAAGATGGGGCAGGCGCGGACGGCGTCGGGCGCCGAATCCAGCCATCGGATGAGGCGTCTCAGGCGGTGGGAGTTCTTCTTGACGACCGCGAGACAGCGCTTGTCGCGGGTGGAGAGCATCGCGGCCGCGTTCCCGGGGCTGTGGAAGTCGCCATCGTGGGTGAGCTTGAACCACCTTTCCTCGGCTGTGACGAGATCTTGCTCAAGCCGGGACTGGGTTTGCTCCCGCAGTGCATTGTGAAGGCCGGACAGGACGATGAAGAGCCGGTAGCCTGCATCCGCGGCCTTCGCCATTACGGCGGAGAAGTTGGTTGTTTTACCGCTCTGCACGTGGCCGAGCACGAGCCCGCGAGTCGCGATCTCCGCTGCGTTGGGAGGTCCCAGGCGACTGACGATCTTGGTCGAAGCGCGATCCACTTCATCCAAGTCCTCACCGGAGAGACCCTTCTCGGACAGTGCGTCCCGCAGCCCGGGCCAGTGCTTGTGGTGATCGAGGGGCCCCGGATACCAGGTCGGGAAGTCGGATACTCCGATCGTCGTCGGTTCTTTGAGGTTCGCCATCTCGTCGCGCGCCTGTTGCAGGCTCTGGAGGGCTTCCTGTACCACCTCCTTGCTGGCCAGATTCAGGGCGATCCGCTCCGCATACTCGATGCTCTCACCTGCGGCAACCTGATTCGCGATGAACCTGATGATCTCTTTTTCGTCCATGGTTTGTTCCCTTGCTCTTGTGGAGCGGGAGGGGTCACGAGGGGGCTCGTCGGCAAAGGGACGGCGGATTCTAAGCTCAGAAGGTGCCCTTTGGGGCGCGTCTCTTCTCGGAAGCCGGCCAGAAGGCCGGCGCACCCAGTTCGGCGGCACGGTGTGCCGATGGCTGCTTCGGCCTCAGGCGACGCTAGCGGCAGCGGTCCCTACGCAAACGACCGGCCGCCGATCACGGCCCAAATGATCCACAGGATCGCGATCGGGCAGACGAAGCGGAGCAGGACGCCGCGCCAGATGAAGAACCACCGGCTGACGTCGCCGTGGCCCTCGGCGAGTTCGGCCCGTGACTCGCGGGAGCTGAGGAACCAGCCGAAGAAGAGCGCCATCAACAGGCCGCCGAGAGGCAGGATCCAGTTCGACACGGTGTAGTCCATCGTGCTGAAGAAGCCTTCGGCGCGCTCGCCGAACGGGGCGAAAGCGGAGAGCGCGCCGGAAGCGCCCAGCGAGAGGGCCGACGGGATGCCGAAGGCGAAGATCGCGCCGCCGGTGACGAGGCAGGCCTTGCGGCGGCTGAAGCCGCGGCGGTCGATCAGGTAGGAAGCGACCGTTTCGAGCAGGGAGATCGTCGAGGTCAGGGCGGCGAAGCCGACGAGCAGGTAGAACATCGGCGCCAGGACGACGCCCAGAGGCATCTCGTAGAACATCCGCGGCAGGGTGGTGAAGAGAATCGTGGCGCTCTTGCCGAAGGTGGTGGCGCGCTCCGCCGCGTCGACGCTGAAGATGATCGAGAACATGATGATGCAGGCCATGATCGCGATCAGGGTGTCGAGCAGGCTGATCGCCACCGCGCTCCTGGGGATCGATTGCCGCGAGGTCATGTAGGAGCCGTAGGTGAGCATCGCGCCCATGCCGACCGAGAGCGTGAAGAAGGCGTGGCCCACCGCCTCGAGCAGGCCGTCGGCGGTGATCGGTCCGATGTGGAACAGGAAGCGCATCGCCTCGCCGAAGCCGGGGCTCCAGAACGAGTTGACGACGAGCAGGATCAGGATCGCTCCGAGGACCGGCATCAGGAGCTTCGTCACGCGCTCGATCCCCTCGCGCACGCCCAGGGCCACGACGCCGACGGTGACGGCCATGAACAGCAGGTGGAAGCCGATCTGTAGCGGTCCGTTGGCCAGGAAAGCGCCGAAGGACTCGCCCAGGGGCTGGTCCTGGACCGCGACGCCTCGCACCGACCAGCTCAGGCACTGGCCGAAGTAGTAGACGGTCCAGCCGGCGATCAGCGCGTAGTAGGAGAGCAGGATGAAGCTGCCGGTGACGCCGAGGGCTCCGACGGCGCCCCAGGCGCGGCCTCCCACCGTGTTCTTCGCGGCCTTGAGAAAGGCGCCGACCGGGCTCTGCCGCGTGCGCCGCCCGATCACGAGTTCCGCCATCATGATCGGCAGGCCGATCAGGGCGATCGCGAGGAGGTAGACGAGGACGAAGGAGCCGCCGTCGTTGGCGTACGTGATGTACGGGAACTTCCAGATGTTGCCGAGCCCGATGGCGGAGCCGACGGCGGCGAAGATGAACCCGAGTTGACCGAACCTGCCGCGTCCGCTGGAGCCGTTTGCCACGCTAGTTCCCTCCCCGTAGGCGTCGTGCTTCTGCTGCGCGGCTAGCGTAGCGGAGTCAGCGTCAGGGCCGAGCTGACAGGGTGCGGCCGGAGCGGTTCACCGGTGTGAACGGCGTCTCCGGCCCGACGACGCGCGTCAGCCAGCGCTCGCGGTATGCGTCGAGTTCGGGGGTTTCGGGATAGCTCTCGCCGGGAGCGAACGGGTAGCCGGACATCGCCTGGAAGGGCAGGGGAAGGTTGCTGTCCGCCTTCCAGGTGTTGCGGTCGGCGTCCTTGTCCCAGCCGAAGCTCTCCAGGAAGACGGTGCGGGTGTAGCCGGGTTTCGGTGGCGGCAAGTCACGCGCGTCGAAGAGCACGCGGATCTCGTCGCCCGGCCCGATGACGACCTGGCGGTCATCGATGTCGGTCAGGAGCTCGCGGACGTCGCCGAAGCGCGTGTAGCGGCCGGGGAACGGCAGCCACGGGGACTCCGCGCTCGTGCGCTGGTAGTCGAACAAGTGCGGGCCGTTGGGAGCGGGCCGGGTGAGGGCTGAGAACCCGCGGTAGGACAGGTCCGCCGAGGCGGCCTCCAACCGGGCCTGGACGACGACGTCGGTTCTGCCCGGGCCGCCCAGGTCCGTGCTCCACGCCACCTTGTCCCAGTGCAACCAGCGGGTGGTCACGATGCGCATCTTCGACGCGCCCGCGGGCAGCGGCGGCGTGTCAACGACCATCGTCTTCGTCTTGCCGGGCGGGAAGCCCATCGGGTCGAGCAGGATCTGCCAGCCGTTCTCGGTCTCGACTTCGAGCCGGGTCATGACCATCTCCAGGTCGCCGTGCTCGACCGCCTGGGCGATCGCGAGGTTGAGGCTCGCGTCGGCGGGGAACACCCAGCCGTCGAGCCACAGCCGGACCGGCTTTCCGGGCGCCTCGCCGAGATCGAAGGTGAAGGTCCAGGGCTCGGCGGCATGGCCCTGGTAGCGCGACTGCCGATAGCCGTCGGCGTAGACCTCGTCGCGGGCCCGGACCCGCTCGGTCACGTCGCGGCCGCGGCCGTCGATGGCCTGGACGATCGCGCGGACTCCGGCACTGGCCACGACTTGGTCGGGCGGCCGGCCCGTGTGCCCCTGGCCGGGCACGATCCGCAGGTTGCTGGCAACCGCCACGTCCTCCCGGTGGTCGACCACCCAGAGGCGGGTGCGGTCGATGTAGGCGGCTTCCCACAGTTCCTCGGTGATCCTCAGGTCGTAGAAGCCGTCGCGCGGAGCGGCGCCATCGACCCGGACCAGTTCGTCGGGGTCGTAGCCGTTCCAGACGCCGTCGGCGAGCGGCATGCCCAGCGGCGCGCCCCACAGGAGGTCGGTGACGAACGTGACCTTCTCCCCGTCCCAGGTGTAGAGGAACGGGCAACTGCCCTTGAGCACCTGCTCCTCGACGATCGTCATGTTCTCGCCCGGGTCCAGGCGGTTCTGCGGGACGCCATTGGCCCAGACGACGCGGATCAGATCGGCCTTCCGGCGGTTGCCGAGCCCGATGTGGGTGATCGGCCGGTCGACTTCGATGTACTGGTACGCGCGCTCCGACTTGACTTCGATCGTCGTGCCGCGGCCGAAGACGTTGTTCTTCTGGTGGCCGATGTCGAGGCCGACCAGGCGAACCCGGAGCCAGTTGTTCTCGGAGCCGTTCAGGTTCTCGATCCGGTAGAGGCCGGAGGCGCCGGCGGCCACCAGATCCTGGTCGCCGTCGTCGTCCAGATCCTCGGCGCGCACCGCCGAAATCCCGGCGTCGCGGGGCAGTCCGAGGACCTGCGCGAGCTGGAACTCGAGCGCGTCCGTCCCCGATTCGGAGGTCTGCGTCAGCACCCGCAACTCGCCGTCGGCGACCAGGGCGAGGTCGCGGCGTCCGTCGTTGTCGGCGTCGAGCAGGGCCAGGTCGGTGGCGCCCATGGGCAGGCCGACCGATTTCGACGTCAGCGGGAAAGGGGTGAGCGCACCGTTCTCGCCGGCCCTCAGGACGATCGTGGAGGCGCCGGCGAGCACGAACTCCGGAACCCCGTCGCGGTCGAGGTCGGCGGTGCGGACGACGCGCACCGGGGTTCCGGTCGCGAGTGCCGGCTCGGAGTCGTCGCCGAGCAGCTGGCCGACGAGCCTTCCCAGCAGGTTTCCCCGGGGTGCCGGAGGCGTTCTCTCCGCGAAGCGCCCCTGGCGGAGGTTGTCCAGCCACAGGACGCCGGCGTCGTGGGCCAGCAGCAGATCCGTGTCACCGTCGCGGTCGGCGTCGGTGGCCTGGAGGTGATGGAACCGCGTCGGCTCGACCTGCGGCAGCGCTTTGGGTCCCAGGGCCTCGAGCGGGCCCGTGAAAACCCCCTCGCCGGACACGTTCCGCAGCAGATCGGGTCCACTGCCGGTCCGCGCCACCGCGAGATCGAGATCGCCGTCGCTGTCGAAGTCGATCAGGTCGGCGGCGTCGACGCCGAACGGCTGCGCCAGGAAGCGGTCGCTGGTGTCCGCGAACCGGGGAGTGTCGGCCGCGGCATCGACCTGCCAGACGGCGAGAGGATCGCCGACGGCGACCAGGTCGAGTCGCCTGTCGTTGTCGGTGTCGCCGGCGACCAGCAGTCGGGCGCCCGTTTCCGGGGCCGTGCCGGGCGCCGCGAGGCCGGCAGAGGCGCGCCGCAGTTGAAGCTGCGCGAGTCCGGTCTCCGAGCCGTTCTCGGCGGCCAGCCAGGCGATGTCGGGCCGGTCGTCGCCGTCGAAGTCCGCGACTTCGAGCGCTCGGCCGGTAGCGGGCGCGTTGTCGATACGGGTGGCGCGGAAGCGGACCGGCAGCGCCGGACCGAAGTCCTCGATCGGCGACTCGTCCACGAAGCGTTCGACGGGAATGCCCTGGATGTTGGTGTAGACCTCGGCCAGACTGCTGTGCCATCCAGCCGTGGCCACGAGGGCGTTCTTGATCCGGGGAGCGCTCTGGCGGGCGCGTCCGAGGTCGTCGGCCTCCAGTGCTTCGAGGACCTCCTCGACCACCCGTTCGGCGATCGGCTGAGCCTGCCAGATCAGTTCCCGCACGCGGAGATAGTCGTCGCTGGCACGGCCGCGGTCGCCGTCTCCGAGGGCGGCTTCTCCGGAGAGCAGCAGAACGACGAGGTTGTCCGGCCGCAGGCGTCGGAGCCGGTCGACCGTGGTCCGCCGATCGGCTTCGGCCTCGGCGCCGCTCATGATCTCCGCGTGCCGCAACAGGGCGTACTGCGTATCGGGATCGTCCGGCGCGGCGCGGGCGGCCCGACGGTAGTCCACGAGCGCCTCTTCGTTGCGACCCAACCACTGCAGGATTTCGCCGCGGATCAGCCGCAGGTCGGCCCTGTTGCCTCCGAGTTCCAGGGCGCGGTCGATCGCGGCGAGCGCCGCGTTCTTCTCGTTCTGCCGGAGCAGCGCGACGGCCAGGTTGGCGTGACCGAGCGGCTCGTCGGGCACAAGATCGATGAGTTCCCGGTAGGTGCCCTCGGCCTCGACCTCGCGCTCGTTCTCGAGCTGCGCGTAGCCGATGCCGTGGAGCCGCACCTGCTCCTCGGTCGGCTGCGCGGGCGCCGCGGCCGGGGTCAACGCGGTGAGGACGAGCAGGGCGGGGAGTTGGCGGTGCATGGCTGATAGCGACGGTTGCGGTCCGTGATCGGGCAATCCTACGCCGCGGCGCGACTAGCGCCGCCAGACCTGTCGCAGGCTCCGTGTTTGGCCCCAGCCCTCACCTCTCCTCGCGCCGCGGACCTCGCCTTGCTGCGTTCCGCGGCGCGAGCTTCTAGAGTAGTCGTCGCCGTGACCGCCAAGCGCCTCTTCCTGATCGACGGGTACTCCACGATCTTTCGGGCCTTCTACGCGATCCGCGGTCTGTCGACTTCGGCAGGCGAGCCGACGAACGCGATCTACGGCTTCATCAACATGCTGCGCAAGCTGTTGCGGGACGAGGAACCTCCGCTCCTGGGCATCGCGCTGGACGTCGGCCGCGCCACGGTGCGCACCGAGGCGTACGCCGAGTACAAGGCGAACCGGGCGCCGATGCCGGAGGATCTCAAGGCGCAGATGCCGGCGATCCGACGGGCGATCGAAGCGTTCCGCATCCCGATTCTCGAACTCGAGCGCTACGAGGCCGACGACGTACTCGGCACCCTAGGGAAGAAGGCGGAGGAAGCGGGCTACGACGTGACGATCGTCAGCGCCGACAAGGACCTGTTCCAACTCGTGAGCGATCGGGTGTCGCTGCTTCACACGGGCCGCGAGAAGACCTACGACCCGGCCCTGGTGGAGCAGGACTTCGGCGTGCCGCCGGGGCAGGTGGTCGACGTTCTCGCCCTGGTCGGTGACAAGGTGGACAACGTGCCGGGCGTGCCGGGGATCGGCGCCAAGGGCGCGCAGACTCTGGTCAAGGAGTACGGGACGGTCGAGGCCCTGCTCGAGGCGGCGCCCGAGCTCAAGCGCAAGGCGTATCGCGAGGGCCTTCAGGATCACGCGGACAAGGCCATCCTGTCGAAGGAGCTGGTCACGATCCACACGGATCTCGACGTTCCCTTCGACCCCGAGGCGCTCAGGATGGAGGCGCCGGACTTCGAGGCGCTGGGGGAACTGTGCCGCGAGTTCGAGTTCTGGAGCCTGCTCAAGGAACTCGAGAGCGAGAGCGGCGGCCCGGAGATCGAGCCGGCGGCTGTCCTGGAGAGCGTCGAGGCGTTCGAGGCGGCCGTGGAGGCTCTGGGTAGGCGGATCGCGGTCGGCGTCGTCTTTCGGCGCGGCGGCGAACCGGTCGGGTTCTCGTTCGCTCCGGTCGGGGCCGCGGCCGGCGAGGACGGCGAGGGCGCCGCCGCTGCAGGCCGGGCCTTCTTCGCGGATTTCAGGCGTTCGGGCCTGCGGGAAGCCGTGGCGGCGAAGCTGCGTGAATGGCTGGCAGACCCCGGTCTCGAGTTGATCGGGCACGACCTGAAGGAAGTCGTCCGGCTCTGCCCGCACGGGGACGGCCGGCCTGCAGTTGCCGCGCGCCTGGTCGACACGATGCTGATGGCCTATCTCGTCCACTCCGCGGTGCGGAGTTTCGGACTGGCGACTGTTGCCCTCGACCGCCTCTTCTACAAGGCGACGACGCCGGCCGACGCGGGGTTGGGTGAGGAAACCGCGGCTCTGGGCGAGGACACCGGGCTCGGCGTGTACGCGGCGGAACAGGCGGTGCTTCCCGCCTTGATCCTCGAGGCGCTCGCCCCGCAGTGGCAGGAGACGCCGGGCGCGCGCGACGTCTACGAACAGATCGAGGCGCCCCTGATGCCCGTGCTGGCGGCGATGGAGGAGGAGGGCATCGAACTCGACACCGGCGTGCTTGCCGAGATGTCGCGTCGGCTCGAGCGGAACGCCGGCGAGTTGGCGGGGGAGATCTTCGAGCTTGCCGGCGAGAGCTTCAACATCCTGTCGCCGCAGCAGCTCGGCGTCGTCCTGTTCGAGCACATGGGCCTGCCGGCGCCCGGCCGCACGCGCAAGACGAAGAAGTACAAGACCGGCGCCGACGTCCTGGAACAACTCGCCCGGCAGGGCCACGACGCGCCAGCCAAGGTGCTGCAGTACCGCGAGTTGACCAAGCTGAAGTCGACCTACGTCGACGCACTGCCGAACCTCGTCGCGGCCGACGGCCGTCTGCACACCCGCTACCACCAGGCGGTGGCGGCGACCGGGCGGCTGTCCTCGCACGACCCGAACCTGCAGAACATCCCGATCCGTACCGAGATCGGGCGCGAGGTACGGCGCGCCTTTCGCGCCCGCGACGACTACCTGCTCCTGGTCGCCGACTACAGCCAGATCGAGCTGCGCGTGCTCGCGCACATCTCGGGCGACGAGACGTTGATCGACATCTTCCAGCACGGCGGCGACATTCACCGCTCGACCGCCGCCACCGTGTTCGACGTCGACCCGGTCTTCGTCACCGACGAGCAGCGGCGAGCCTCGAAGACGATCAACTTCGGGATCATCTACGGCATGAGCGCCTTCGGGCTCGCCCGCTCCCTCGGCATCGCGCGCGGCGAGGCCCAGAACTTCATCGACGCCTACTTCGAGCGCTTTCCCGGGGTGCGTACCTACACCGAGCGGACGCTAGCGCAGGCGGAGGAAGAGCTCCGGGTCGAGACGCTCTATGGCCGGGTGCGATACCTGCCGGACATCAAGAGCCGCAACCGCGCGGTGCGCGAGAACACGCGGCGGATGGCCGTCAACGCCCGCATCCAGGGCACCGCCGCGGATCTCCTGAAGCTGGCGATGATCGCCGTCGACCGGCGGCTCCAGGCGGAACTCGAAACCGCGCGGCTCCTCCTGACCGTCCACGACGAACTCGTCCTCGAGGCGCCCGCCGGCGCGATCGAGGATCTGACGGCGCTGGTCAGGGAAGAGATGGAGGGCGTTGCCGACCTGGCCGTTCCCCTGGTCGTCGACGTCGGTACCGGCCCCGACTGGTACGAAGCGAAGTAATCCATCGGGTGCACCGACCTCCGGTCACTGGGTGCGCCGGCCCTTTGGCCGGCATTCCGGCTCCGTCTGCCGCGCCGGTACGCCTACCCGCCCGTAAGCGCCGGAATCACCTGCTCGCCGTACGCGGCAAGCGTGCCTTCCTTGTCGTCGTGCATCAGGTAGACGGCGAAGTGGTCGACGCCCAGCGCTCTGAGTTCCCGCAGCTTCTCGATGTGTGCCTCCGCCGGGCCGAGGACGCACAGGCGGTCGACGATGCCGTCGGGCACGAACTCTGTGTCCGGGTTGCCGCTGCGGCCGTGATGGGAGTAGTCGTACCCCTGCCGCTGGCGGATGTACTCGGCGAGCGCTCGCGGCACCTTCGAGTCGTCTTCGCCGTAGCGCATGACGAGGTCGTGGATGTGGTTGCCGACCATGCCGCCGAACCAGCGCAACTGGTCGCGCTGGTGGGCCAGGTCGTCGCCGACGTAGGCCGGAGCGACCACGCAGACCGTGATCGCGTCGGGATCGCGGCCCTCGTCCTCGGCCGCGTCGCGCACCGCCTGCAGTGTCCACTCCAGGATCTTCGGGTCCGCCAGTTGCAGGACGAAGCCATCGGCGTGGCGGCCCACCACGTCAAGCGCCTTCGGGCCGTAGGCCGCGACCCAGATCGGGAGTTCCGAGCCCGCGTCGCTGCGCCACGGAATGCTCACCGGCGAGCCGTTGCACTCCGCCTCGCGCCCGGCGAACAGTGCTCGCATGAGGTCCATCGCGTCAACCATCGCGGACAGGGGCGCCGGCTTGCGGCCGATGTAGCGCAACGCCGAATCGCCCCGGCCCATGGCGCAGCTCGTGCGCCCGGGATACATCGAGTCCAGGGTCGCGAACAGCGACGCCAGTACCGTCGCATCCCGTGTTCCCGGGTTGGTCACCATCGGCCCGACGGCCATCCTCTCCGTTTGCGCCAGCATCTGCGAGAAGATGACGAACGGCTCCGGCCACAGCACGTGGGAGTCGAAGAGCCAGCAGTGGTCAAAGCCCCGGTCCTCGGCCATCACGGCGAGTTCCACGACGCGATCAACCGGCGGGTCGGGTTGGAGGACCACGCCGAAGGACATCTGGTCGAGCGTAGTCATGGCTTTGTTCCCTCCGTAGAGCTTGGGGGGCCGTTCGTGCGCGCCGTCTGGACCAGCATCGGTTCGTTGAAGGTCTGGCCTCCGCAGATGCTCGTCTCGCCCGGCGCGGTGTTCTAGTGTGCCACGATGGATGGGGTCGCCGATGGCGCGGCCGGCCGGGCATGTGAAGCGAGGGCGATATGCGGATTGGCGTTCCCACAGAGATCAAGACGGACGAGCACCGGGTGGCGATCACGCCGGCCGGTGTCGCGGCGCTGGCGGCGCGCGGCCACGAGGTGGCGATAGAAGCTGGCGCCGGCGTGGGCAGCGCGATTCCGGACGGCGCCTTCGAGGCCGCGGGCGCCGTGGTGGTCGATGGCGCGGCGGCCGTGTGGGAGCGCTCCGACATGATCCTCAAGGTCAAGGAGCCGCTCGAACCGGAGTTCGAGCACATGCGCCGCGGGCAGATCCTGTTCACGTATCTCCACCTGGCGGCGTCCAAGGAGTTGACTGCGCGGCTGCTCGAACGGCGGGTCGTGGGCATCGGCTACGAGACGGTCCAGCTTCCGGACGGCGCGCTGCCGCTGCTGGCGCCGATGTCGGAGGTGGCCGGGCGGCTGTCGATTCAGGCCGGCGCCGCGTCGCTCGAGCGACTGGCGGGTGGTAAAGGAATCCTGCTGCCCGGCGTCTCCGGCGTGCGCCGCGGACGAGTCACGATCATCGGCGCGGGTGTCGTGGGGCTGAATGCCTGTGTGGTCGGCGTCGGCTTCGGCGCCGACGTGACGATCCTCGACATCGATCCGCGGCGGCTGAGCTACGTGCGCGACGTGGTCCAGGGCCACGTGACGACGCTGATGTCGAACGACGCGAACATCGAGGGCGCGATCGCGTCGGCGGACCTGGTCGTGTGCTCCGTTCTGATTCCGGGCGCACGGACGCCGCGCCTCGTCACGCGCGCCCACCTCAAACAGATGGAACGCGGTTCGGCCCTGGTGGATGTCGCTGTGGATCAGGGCGGCTGCGCCGAAACCAGCCGCCCCACCACCCACCGGGACCCGCGCTACGTCGAGGAGGGTGTGATCCATTACTGCGTCTCGAACATGCCCGGCGCCGTCCCCCACACCTCGACCTACGCGCTGACCAACGCGACGATGACCTATGCCCTGGAGATTGCCGACCGCGGCTGGCGAGGGGCGGCCGAGCGCGACCCGGCGCTCGGCGGCGGCGTCAATGTGGTCGACGGTCAGGTGACGCACCGGGCCGTGGCGGAGGCGCACGGCCTGGACTTCACGCCGCTCGAAGCGACGGCCGGCTGATCGGCGCCCCGGGCGCGACGGGGTCGCTGGCCGTCGGCCGGACCCTCCAGACGCCGGCGAGGCGGCGCCGCCGCCGCTACCCCCGAGGCCGCAGCACCCGCCGCCGGTCGCCCTCCCGCCGGGTCACCCGCTGGCGGTCGAGGTGCTCCAGGAGTGGAATGGCCCACTTCCGCGTGAGGCCGAAGCGGTCCTTGAACTCGGCGACGGTGAAGGTGTCCCAGCCGGTGGCGAGCAGGTCGCCCCGGAACTGCTCCAGGGCGCCGGCGGCCAGGACGAGGCCATTCGGAAGCCGGGCGAGCCGACCGCGTTCGACGAGGTAGCGCATCACTCCGTCGAAGACCTGGGGCTTGGCGCCGAGGCCGCGGCAGAGCTCCTCCGGTGAGCCCGGGGTGAGCCCCTGTTTCTCGAATCCGTCGACGATGGCCCTGGCGAGCTTCGATTCGACTTCGGTCAGTTCGCCGGCGCGCCCGGGCAGGGTGACGAGTTCGCCTTCGACGGCTACTGCTTTGTCCGCGGCGCCTTGACCAGCCCAGTTGAGATAGGCGGGGGCGAGGTCGGCCGCGTGGGCGCCGAGCAGCCGCCGCACGAGTTCGGCCTTCGGCATGCCGCGGGACAGCCGGTCGGCGGCGAAGTGCTCCTCGACCAGGCGGCGGGCGCGGCGTGAGGCGTCGCGCACGGTCGCCGCGGTGACGAACCGTCCGGATCCGGCCTCGAGCAGCAGCCCCTCCTGAACGGCGCCGGCCAGCACGCTCGCGGCATCGTCGCGGACGATCCCCAGCCGCAACGCGAGTTCGGAAGTCGCGAGGCCGGCCTCCCGGCCGTCCGCCGCCCACTGAACGGCGGCCTCGCTAGTGCCGGCGGTCAGCGCGTCGACCGCCGTTGCGAGAGCCGTGCCGCGGTGGTGCCTCCAGGCCGGGTCCAGCACCTCGCCGCCGCCGAGGGTGGTTTGCGGCGACGGCCGTCGGATGACGAACCGGTCGCCGCGAATTGCCACCAGGGGCTCTTCCAGGCGGACCTCGACAATCGCTTCGCCGCCCGGCTCGAGCCGGCCCGGGGCCAGCGGACGGAGCTTGCCGACTCGCTGGGCGGCCCCGACGTGGAGCCGGACGGAGCAGCTTCCCTGGATCGCCTCCGGCGCCGACGCCAGGAGCCGGCAGCTGACGAGCAGGGAGGAGGTGGTCCGGTAGACGCCTGGTGCGGTGAGTTCGTGCCCTCGGGCGACATCTTCCAGGCCGACGCCGGACAATTGCAGCGACGTGCGCTCGCCGGCCTCCGCCCGCTCGCGACCTTCACCGTGGACTTCGATGCTTCGCACCCGGGCGCGAGCGCCCGACGGCAGCACGTCGAGTTCGTCGCCGGTCGCGATCGCCCCCTTGGCCAGGGTGCCGGTGACCAGGACGCCGAGTCCCTTCAGGTGAAAGGCGCGATCGATCGGCAGGCGGGCGGGCAGCCTGCTGTGACGGTCGATCGGCTCGGCCTGGCCCGCCAGGCGGACCAGGGTCTCGCGGAGTCGCTCGAGGCCCGCCCCGGTCTCGGACGAGACGGGCAGGATGGGCGCTTCGGCGAACGGGGTGTCGGCGAGCGTTTCCTCGAGTTCCATCTGCGCCAGCTCCAGCAGATCGGGAGGTACCAGGTCGGTCTTGGACAGCACCGCCACCCCGGCCGGAATCCGGAGCAGTGAGCAGATCGCGAGGTGCTCCATCGTCTGGGGCATGACTCCTTCGTCGGCCGCGACGACCAGGGCCATCATCTGGATTCCGCCCAGTCCCGCGAGGGCGTTGCGCACGAACCGCTCGTGTCCCGGCACGTCGACGAAGCCGATCTGCCACCCGTCCTCGATCATCGACGCGAAACCGAGGTCGATCGTGATGCCGCGCCGTTTCTCTTCTTCCCAGCGATCGCAGTCGACTCCGGTAAGTGCCTGGACCAGCCGTGTCTTGCCGTGGTCGACGTGGCCGGCGGTGCCGACGACGCAGCGCTTCACGAGGGTGGGCTTCACGGTGTGCGCTTCATTTTTCGCGCCCCGGGTCGATGCCGTAGGCCCGGAGTTTGCGGTACAGGTGGCGGCGGTCGATGCCGAGTTCCCGGGCGGTCCGGGACACGTTGCCGCCGGCGGCGACCAGGCAGCGCTCGATGTAGAGGCGCTCGAAGGCCTCTCGCGCCTCCTTGAGCGACCCGTAGTCGTCGGCGACCGGGGCGATGGCGCCTTTGCCGCGGATCCGGGGCGGCAGATCCGCAAGGCCGACCAGGTCCCCGGGCGCCATGATCATCAGTCGCTCGGTCAGGTTGCGCAGCTCGCGCACGTTGCCCGGCCAGGCGTAGGCGACCAGGCGTTCGAGCGCGGCCGGGTCGACGGTCTTGGGGCGGCGACCTGCCTCCGCGGCGAAGCGTCTGAGGAAGTGGTCGACGAGGGCCGGAATGTCCTCGCTCCGCTCGCGCAGGGCCGGCACGTGGAGGGGGATCACGGCGAGCCGGAAGTAGAGATCCTCGCGGAACCGTCCGGCCGGTAGCTCGTCTCCCTCAAGGTCTTTGTTCGTTGCCGCCAGCACGCGCACGTCGACCTCGATCGGATCGCTGCCGCCGACGCGTTCGAACCGTTGTTCTTCAAGCACGCGCAGGACCTTGGCCTGCGTGTTCAGCGACATGTCCGCGATCTCGTCCAGGAACAGGGTGCCTCCGTCGGCCTGTTCGAAGCGTCCATGACGGCTGCCGGATGCACCGGTGAAGGCGCCCTTGACGTGGCCGAAGAGCTCGCTCTCGATCAGCTCCTCCGGGATCGCGGCGCAGTTCACCTCGACGAAGGCCCGGCTGCTGCGCCGCGAGAGGCTGTGGACCCGACGGGCGACGAGCTCCTTGCCGGTTCCATTCTCGCCGGTGATCAGGATGCGGCTCTCGGCTCGAGCGGCGAGTTCCAGGTCGTTTCCCAGTTTCCGCATCGGGTCGGAATCGCCGATCAGGTGCCGCTCCGGATCGAGGCGGCTGGAGAGTTCCCGCACCTCCTGCTCGAGCCGGTTGCGCTCGAGTGCGTTCTCCACCGAGACGACCACCCGGTTGAGCGCCAGGGGTTTCTCCAGGAAGTCCTGGGCGCCGACCCGCATCGCCTTGACCGCCGTGTCGATGTTGCCGTGGCCGGAGATCACGACAACGGGCGTTGCGAAGTCTCCCTCCCGCAGCTCCGAGAGCAGTTCCAGACCGTCGCGGTCGGGCAACCACACGTCAAGCAGCACGAGATCGAACTCGTCGCTCGACATCAGGGCGCTGCCGCTGACCGCGTCCGCGGCGGTGGTGACCGAGTGACCCTCATCCTCGAGGATCCCCCGCAGCGTCTGCCGGATGCCGGTTTCGTCGTCGACGACCAGGATGCGTGCTTTGCTCACGGTGCGTTCTTCAGGCTAAGGGGGTGGTGTCGCTGTCCTGCGGCAGTTCGACCCTGAAGGTCGTGCCGCGTGGCTTGTTGTCCTCGACCCGAATCGAACCGTTGTGGTCGCTGACGATTCGCTGGACGATAGCGAGCCCGAGCCCGGAACCGCGCCCCTTGGTGGAGAAATAGGGCATGAAGAGTTTCTCGCGCGCCGCCTTCGGAACGCCGCTGCCCGTGTCGCTGACGGACAGGTCCAGGACGCCGTTGCCGCGGCCGGCGCGGACCGTGACCTGTCCGGGTGGGTTAGTGGCGGCGATCGCATTGTCGAGCAGGTTGACGAGGGCGGAACGCATCTGGTCGGCGTCGAGTTTGGCGTGCAGGCCGTCCGTCCCGGTCTCGATTCGGGCTTCGACCTCGACGCCCGGTTTCAGTTCCCGGTAGAGATCGACCGTCTCGCCGATCAGGCGTTCGACGTCGACGTCGCGGGGCTGGGGCCGGCGCATGCGGGCGTAGCGCGCGAACTCGTCGACCAGGTTCAGCATGTTGCCGACCTCGCGCACGATGATCGACGACCCTTCCTCGATCGCCGCCTCCAGGCTCTTGTCGTTCTTCTTCGCCTTGCGCAGCATGCGCTCCGCGGCGAGCTTGATCGGCGTCAACGGGTTCTTGATTTCGTGCGCGATGCGCCGCGCCGCCTCGGTCCAGGTCGCGGCCTTCTGGGCGTCGAGGAGGGCGGTCAGATCCTCGATCACGATGACGTGGCCGAGCAGTTCGAAGCCGCCCCTGCCGCTCGGGGCGCGCAGCGGACTCGTCTTCACCTCGAGCGTCTTCCAGTCGTCCTTGCCGCCCAGGCTGACCTCCCGACGCGTCGGCACGGCTTGCGGCCGCCGCGGACGGGCGGCATCCGGCAGGTCGGCGAACACGGCTTCGATTCCGCGATCGGGCAGCAGCTCGCCCAGGGCTTCCGGGGGCGCGCCGGAAAGTACTGTGTCCTCGGGCAGGCCCAGCATCTCGAGAGCGGCGCGGTTGCAGGTCAGGATGCGGCCGTCGCGGTCGAGCGACAGAACGCCGGCGGGGCCGCTCTCCAGCACCGCCTCGATCCGCGCGCGCTCGGCGTCCAGACGGCGATTCGTGGCGACCAGATCGCGGTTCGAGTCCTGGAGCGCGTCCGTCATCCGGTTGAACGAATCGACCAGCACCTGGATCTCATCGTCGGCGGCCGCCTCGACGCGGTGTCCCAGATCGCCGCCGGCGATGCGCCGGGTGCCGTCGGCCAGCGCTTCGATCGGCCCCGTCACCCGGCCGGCGAGATAGAGGCCGACCCAGCACGACACGAGCAGGATGCACAGGGTGACGGTCAGGAACAGCAGCCAGTACGCGGCCCGGATCTCATCCCGTTGGGCGTGCAGTTGCCGGCGGGACTGGTAGGCGCCGATCAGGGTCTCCGTGTTGCCGGCGAGTTCGGCGTCGAGCAGCCTGCCGGCGACCGCCACGGTCGACTCGACATCACCCTCCGTGGCCGCCGCCGCGAGGATCAGGCGCTCCTCCCTGCCGGAAACCTGACCTATCGCGCGCGCGGAGCCGGTGCGGATCGCTTCCAGCAGCATGCCCCGCGTCGGCTCAGGCACTTCGGACAGAGTCTGCGGGTTGACCGTGGCGTGGAGGAAGCTCGTGTCGCGGTAGACGGCCAGGTAGTCCAGGTCGTCGGAAGACAGGGCTTCGCCGAGGGCCCGCGACAGGCTGCCCCGACCTCTGGGGTCGTCGAGGTCGAGGTCGGCGGTGTCGCGGAGGAAGCGATCCACGTCACGCAGCAACTGGTCCTGGTGGGTGGAGGTGAGGGCCTGGGAGACCTGGTTCGCCGGTTCCAGCAGGTCGTCGATGTCGGTGCGGAACATGCGGTCGATCGAGCCCTGCAGAAGTTCGGTCGCGTAGGCGAACAGGACGAGTCCCGGAATCAGCGACAGGCCGATGTAGGTCAGGATCAGCTTGGTGCGGAACTTGGCGCCCAGGCGTTGCCGTCGCCGCTCGACCCACAGCTTGGTCAGGTTGCGGACGAGAACGAAGGCGACGATCAGGATCAGCACAACGTTCAGGTTGCGCAGGGCGAACAGGAGGATGCTGTTGTTGAGGACCGTGGGGTCGATCTCGCGGCCGCGCTGGAGCGCGTAGTAGCCGACCGTCGGCACCGCGAGAGCGAGCACCAGCAGCCAGACGACGAAGCGGTTGCTCTTGATCAGTTCGCGCAGCGAGCGCGGTTGAGCGGTTCCGGTCGCGGTCACGTCACTCGGCTCCCGGGCCCCGCACGCTGCGCCGGAACGGAGGGAAGGGACCGGTCTCGACCCAGGCGGTATGAACCCGGTCCGGGATCAGGCCGAGACGGGTTCGCGACCGGAGCTCCGCGCGGACCCGAAGGACGAAGCGCCCGGCCTCGCCGTCTTCGATCTCGATCGAAGGCAGTTTGTCGAAGACCGTCATCGCCCGCTCGAGATCGGCGGCCGAGGTCACCACCCGGCTTGCGTACAGCTCTCCGTCGCGCTTGAAGTTGACCAGGTACTCCCGCGTGAGCGCGTTGTACATCGCGACCACCTGGAGTCGGGTTGCGCCGATTCGCTTGTCGAACCAGCGCCGCCGCAGTCTCTGGACCTCGATGTCGTACGTGAAGCCCGTGGGCAGACCGCTTTCGATCTTCTCCCAGGTTCGCGCGTCGAGTGCGCGGTCGAGGCGGAAGCTGACCAGCAACGCAGCTCCGTCGCGAACGACGGACAAAGCGGCGATACCGGCCTTGCGGGTTCGAGCGGAACCCTCTCGTGGGGGCTGGGCTGCAAGTACGTCGGCGCCCAGGACGCTCGACAGGCTGAGCGCGCAGATCAGCCGCCCCGCCCACGGGACTCTCATGCGGGCGACACTACCAGCCCGCCGGTCGGGCGGTGGATCGCGCTACTGCGGCGAACCGGCCAGGAGCGGAGTCCAGGCCGTGGGCTGCTGCGGATCGAGGGGGAGGCCCGCCTGCGGCGGAAGCTCTTCGCCGATCACCCAGGTCCAGCACTGCGGGTTGGCGACCAGCTCCTTCAGCAACTCGTAGTGAAGCTCGTGGCCGCCACGCAGGATCTCGAAGTGGCCCCAGATGGGCCCGCCGAGCAGGGTGAAGTCGCCGATCGCGTCGAGTGCCTTGTGGCGAACGGGTTCATCGGCGAAGCGGAGGTCGGTGTTCACCGCCCCTCTCTCATCGAAGACGATGCAGTTGTCGACCGATCCGCCGAGACCCAGACCGGCGCGCTGCATCTGCTCGACATCGATCTGGCGGCAGAACGTTCGTGCCGGCGCCAGCTCCCGCTCGAAGCTGTGCTGGTCGACTTCCAGTTGCAGCCGTTGCCGCCCGACGGCGCAATCCGCGAAATCGATCGTGTAGTCGAGGCGCAGACCGGGGTAGGGCGAAGCGCGCAGCCACTTGTCACCGCGCTTGAACTCCAGCACGGAGGTCATCGCCAGGATTCGCCGTTCGGCGTTCTGCCGGCGAATCCCGGCCGCCTGCAGCAGCAGCACGTAGGGCATCGCCGAACCGTCCAGGATCGGCACCTCGGGGCCGTCGAGTTCCACGATCAGGTTGTCGATGCCGAGGGCGTAGACGGCGGCGAGCAGATGCTCCACCGTGGAGACCGTGACGTCGTCGCGACCGAGCGTCGTGGCCAGTTCGAGCGAACTGACGTCCTTGATCTCGGCCCGGACCTCGACGTTGCCGGCATCGATGCGGCGGAACCGGATGCCGCTTCCCGCCGGCGCCGGTAGGATGCGCAGGTTCGTTTCCTTGCCGGTGTGGATGCCCACGCCCGAAATGGCGGTGGACCGGCGGATCGTCTGCTGCCGGAAGAGGCGGTCGCGGGTGCTGTCGGATCGGGAGAGACGGCGCTGGTCACCGTTCGCTCCGTTGGCGCGTTTGCCCATCGGCGGTTTGAATCAGCACGGATCGTGCCAGCCGTTGCCGTGCCGGGGCCGACCTCTCGGGTTCTCTCTCGGGTTCCCCGTGCCTGCAAGGACTTCTTTGCCGTTCCTGCATGGACTCGTCTTCTCGCGGTTTCGTCCTTGCGACCTGAGTTGTGGCTTATTTGCCACATGTCTGTGGCGTCTCGACCGCACGGTAGGCCGCCCTCGCAAGGGTAGACTCCGGCACACCGTGAGCGGTTCCGCGTGCCTGAAGAAGCAGAAGGCGCCGGCGCTCAGGACGCTGGGGATGGAACCGTATGGCCACGCGCACAAACCGACAGTCCCCGGACGGTGGTCCGCCCCTGGCGGTGAATCGAAAGGCGAGGCGGGAGTTCCGGGTGCTGGAGCGCTTCGAGGCGGGGATCGAGCTCCTGGGCACTGAAGTCAAGTCGATTCGGGGCGGAAAGATCCAGTTGCGAGAGAGTTACGTCGGCTTCCGTGATCACGAGGCCTGGCTGCTGGACGCCCACGTCTCGGCCTACAGCCATGGCAACCGGGAGAACCACGAACTCGTCCGACCGCGCCGCCTGCTTCTGAATCGGCGGGAGATCGACCGTCTGTACGGGCGCACCCGCGACCGGGGCCTGACGGTCGTGCCGCTGTCCGTCTATCTGAAGGGGAACCGGATCAAGGTCGAACTGGCCCTGGCCGAGGGAAGGAAGTTGCACGACAAACGCCAGCGGGAGCGTGAGAAGACCCTCGATCGGGAGGCCGGGGAGGTGTTCCGCGGCCGCCGGCGGATGCGCGCGGACCCGTCCGGGCCCAGGGAGCGCGGGGAGCGCGGCCCGTGAGCGGCAAGAAGATCGTCGTCCGGGGTGCCCGGGAGCACAACCTGAAGAACATCACGGTCGAGATCCCGCGCGAGCGACTGGTCGTGGTCACCGGCGTGTCGGGCTCGGGCAAGTCCTCGCTCGCCTTCGACACGCTGTTCGCCGAAGGACAGCGCCGTTACGTCGAGTCGCTGTCGGCGTACGCCCGCCAGTTCCTGCATCAGGTCGAGAAGCCGGACGTCGACTCGATCGAGGGGCTGTCGCCCGCCATCTCGATCGAACAGAAGTCCGTGTCCCGCAATCCCAGGTCGACGGTCGGCACGGTGACCGAGATTCACGATTACCTGCGTCTGCTCTACGCCTCGGTCGGTGTACCCCACTGCCCGGAGTGCGGCAAGGTGATCCGCCCCCAGACCGTGCAGCAGATGGTGGACCGTGTGGCCTCGATGCCGGAGGGCACCCGCCTGCTGCTTCTCGCGCCCTACGTGCGGGGCAAGAAGGGCGAGTACCGCCGCCAGTTGGAGCAGATGGTCCGGGAAGGCTTCCTGCGCGCCCGGATCGACGGCGAACTGGTGGAACTCTCCGGGGACCTGCCGGCCCTGGACAAGAAGCGGAAGCACACGATCGAGATCGTGGTCGACCGGCTGATCACGCGGCCGGGGATCGAGCAGCGGCTCGCGGCGTCGTTCGAGACCGCGCTCGAAGTCGGTCGCGGGCTGCTCATCGTGGCGCCCCAGGGGCTGCCCGAGGAGACGATGTCCCAGCACTACGCCTGCGCGGACTGCGGCACGAGCCTGGCGGAGATCTCGCCGCGGCTGTTCTCGTTCAACAGCCCCTACGGCGCGTGCTCTTCGTGCAGCGGGCTGGGGTCTTCGATGGCCATCGACGAACAGCGCATCCTGGACGACCCGCGCCGCTCGATCAAGGCCGGCGTGCTCCGTCCGTTCCCGACCACTTCCAGGTCGTGGCGGCTGCGCATGCTCAGGACCGTCGCCGCCGAAATGGGCTTCGATCTCGAGACCCCCTGGTGTGAGCTCTCGGAGGAAGCCCGTCAGGTCGTGCTCTACGGCTCGGGAAGTCGCGAGATCGCGTTCGAGATCAAGGGCCGGCGGTCGTCGTACCAGTGGCGTGGCCGGTACGAGGGCGTCGTGCCGATGCTCAAGCGCCGCCACTCGGAGACGGAGTCGGCGGGCGTGCGGGCCGAGATCGAGAAGTACATGTCGGTGCGCACGTGCGGCGACTGCGACGGGCGCCGCCTGCGCCCCGAGGCCCTGGCGGTGACGGTCGGCGGCCTGCCGATCGACGACGTAACCTCGATGCCGATCGGCGATCTGCAGCGGGTCGTGGGCGGTTTGCGGCTGACGGCGAAGGAACGGCAGATCGCCGGCAAGATCCTCCAGGAGGTCGAGGACCGATTGTCTTTCCTAAGGGATGTGGGCCTGGGTTACCTCAACCTGGACCGGGCTTCGGGGACGCTCTCCGGCGGCGAGAGTCAGCGGATCCGGCTCGCGACCCAGATCGGCAGCAAGCTCCAGGGGGTTCTCTACGTACTGGACGAGCCCTCGATCGGTCTGCACCAGCGCGACAACGCCAAGCTGCTGCGAACGCTCAAGGAGATGCGGGACCTCGGCAACTCGGTCCTGCTGGTCGAGCACGACGAGGAGACGATGCGAGAGGCCGACTGGATCGTCGACCTCGGGCCGCGGGCCGGCGAACACGGCGGCGAGGTGGTTGCGGAAGGTCCGCTGGCCAGGGTCGAGAAGGCGAAGGGCTCGCTTACCGCCTCCTACCTGCGCGGGGAGTCGGAAGTGCCGGTGCCGGAGGCGAGGCGGCCGGGCAACGGGATGTGGCTGGGCATCCGCGGGGCGCGCCAGAACAACCTGGCCGATCTCGACGTCGACCTGCCGCTCGGTTGCTTCGTCCTGGTCACCGGGGTGTCCGGCTCCGGCAAGAGCAGCCTCGTCAACGAGGTTCTGTACAAGGCCCTGGCCCGGGCCTTCTACCGCGCCGCGGATGCGCCCGGCGAGCACGATCGGATCGAGGGTCTGGAACATCTCGACAAGGTGATCGCGATCGACCAGAGCCCCATCGGTCGCACGCCGCGCTCGAACCCGGCGACGTACACCAACGTGTTCACACCAATCCGCACCCTGATGGCCAAGACGACGGAGGCGCGGGCCCGGGGTTACAAGCCGGGCCGGTTCAGTTTCAACGTGAAGGGCGGCCGCTGCGAGGCCTGCGCCGGCGACGGCCAGAACAAGATCGAGATGCACTTCCTGCCGGACGTCTACGTCACGTGCGATGTCTGCGGCGGGCTCCGCTACGACCGGGAGACACTCCAGGTCCGGTACAAGGGCAAGAACATCGCGGACATCCTGGCCATGAGCGTGGAGAACGCGCGCGAGTTCTTCGCCAACATCCCGGCCATCGACCGCATTCTCTCGACGTTGGACGAGGTGGGACTGGGGTACATCCGGCTCGGCCAGCCCGCGACCACGCTGTCGGGCGGCGAGGCCCAGCGCGTCAAGCTGGCGACCGAACTCTCGAAGCGGGCGACGGGACGCAGCCTCTACCTGCTGGACGAACCAACGACAGGCCTCCACTTCGACGACGTGCGGCGCCTGGTCGCCCTGCTGCAGCGACTCGTCGACCGGGGCAATACGGTGCTCGTCGTGGAGCACAATCTGGACGTGATCAAGAACGCGGACTGGATCATCGACCTGGGCCCCGAAGGCGGGGCCGCCGGCGGCAGGGTCGTGGCGGCAGGCACGCCCGAGCAGGTCGTGGCCACGCCCGAGAGCCACACCGGAGCCTTCCTGGGCAAGGTGCTGGCGGTTCCCGCGCCGGTGCGAAGGGCATCCTGAAGGAGGTCGGAGGTCAGAGCGTGGTCGCTTCGAAACCCTCCTCGGACCTGGCCGGTCGCCGGCAGCGCCTGCAGCTCGAGACGCTGTACGACCTGGTCGTGGCGCTCCACTCTCACGAGTCCGAGCAGGGTCTGCTCGACGATCTTCTGCAGAGGGTGTGCACCGTCGTCGATCCGGCCGCCGCCGCCGCGGTGACCCGGGACCCGTTCGGCGTCGCCCGCGCCGCTGCCACGGTTGGATTCGGCGGCCGACCACCGTCCGCCGAGACGCTTCTTGCCGGCCCCTTGTGGCACGACCTGCTGGCCCAGGACGAGACAGTGGCCCGTAGCGGAGGCAAGTTGGCGGAGCGGGAGTTCCGTTCCCTCGTGGCTGCGCCCCTCAAGTCGCGGGATTCGTTGCTGGGCTTCGTGGCGGTGCTCGACAAGGAGGCTCGCGGCGCCGGTGAAGCGGGGTTCACCGACGGCGACCGGCGCTTCCTGCGATCCGTCGCGGCGCTGGCCGGCGTCGCGCTGGATGGTCTGCGCCAGGTGGAGCGTCTGGTCGTTTCGCGGGAACGCCTGGCAGAAGAGAACAAGCTGCTGAAGGAGCGCCTCGACGATCTGGCGGAGGTCGGAGGCCAACGCATCGTCGCCTACGCGCCGGTCATGCGGCGCATCCTGGAGGTCATCGACCGGGTGGCTCCGCGCAGCGTCAGCGTCCTGCTGCACGGCGAAAGCGGGACCGGCAAGGAGCTCATGGCGGCGCTCCTGCACCAGCGCTCGGAACGCTCGGGGCCGCTGGTGGCGGTGAACTGTGCCGCACTCCCCGAGAGCCTGCTGGAGAGCGAACTCTTCGGCATCGAGGGCGGCGTGGCGACGGGCGTGCGGGCTCGCCTGGGCCGCTTCGAACTGGCTGACGGAGGCACGCTCTTTCTTGACGAAGTGGCCGATCTCGACGTGGCTTCGCAGGTCAAGCTGCTGCGCGCTCTCCAGGAGCGTGAGATCGTCCGTGTTGGCGGTCACCAGGCGATCCCGGTGGACACGCGCGTCGTCGCCGCGACCCACCAGCCGCTCGAACAGCTCGTGGCCGAGGGTCGGTTCCGGGAGGACCTGTACTACCGGCTGAAGGGGATCAGCGTCGAACTGCCTCCGCTGCGCGAGCGGCGCCGGGACATCCCGCATCTGGTGCGGTACTTCGCCGAGCGGTTCTGCGAGCGGGAAGCGGTCGAACTGCCCCAGTTCGATCGCGGGGCCCTGAACCTGCTCCTCGCGCATGACTATCCGGGCAACGTCCGGGAGCTTCAGAACATCGTCGAGGGCGCCGCCTCGCTGGCCGACGGTGTCGTCGACGCGTCCCTGATCCAGTCCTTGATCGGTGGCGCTGCCGCGGGATCGCGGGGTCCCGAACCGCTCGACCTGGAAACCGTCAAGCGCCGGCATGTACGGAGGGTCATCGGTTTGACCGGGGGCAACAAGAGCGCCGCTGCCAAACTGCTCGGCGTGCATCGCCGGACGCTGTCACGCGGTCGCTACTGATCCGTCGCCCGCACGGGCGGATGGGGCATAGTGTCCCTATATGAGCCATAGTGCCTCGTTTGGTTCTGGGACGTGACGTGGTGGCCGGTCCAGTCCTGCGTCTCGAGGGCTGACACGACCCGGTCGGGACATTTTGGCCCATTCCATGAGTCGCCACCGGGCTGCCCCGGTCATCCGCGAAAGCCCGTCAGGCCTACAGTTTCGGCCCTTTGACGGAGGTCGGCCACCGCTGGCAGCGGACTTGCTTTGAAGGAAGGGCACCGAAGGGAGGTCGGCATGATGGTAGGGTCACCGTTCAGTTTTTTGGACCGTGGGGGCGCGGCTGTATCCGGGTCGACGGCTCCGTCAGGCTTTCTGTACTGGGTCTTCAGTTCGATTCCGGCCGGGGTGTTCTGGTCTTCCGCGGTCGTCGCGAGTTTCGTATGGTTCCTGTTGAACGATCAGCTCCATCCGATGGTGGTCTACTGCCTGAAGCTGTTTCTGACCGCCTGACATCTTGCGCGGCCGGAAGATCGGCGCACCTCATGCTCTGTTGCGCACGCTCCTAGGGTGGTTGCTTCGGCCCTCGTTGCTTCTTTCTCCATGTCTGAGTTCGGAGTACTCGAAGAAACTCACCTGACGTTCAGGCTCGCGCCTGAAATGGAGCTTGAGGCGCGTGCCAGGGCCTGTGCGGTGGCGAAGTCCATACGGATGAGCACCGACAAGGTCGAGGAAGTGGGCATGGCGGTGGTCGAGGCGTGCATCAACGCGATCGAACACAGCCGCGCCGCCGACGGCCAGTTGCATCTCGAACTGGCGGTGCTGGGGCCGGCCGAGGCGGAGGAGCCGCGGGTGTTGCGGATCACCATCCAGGACCAGGGAATCGGATTCGACCGCTCCAGGGTGGTACAACCGAGAATCGAAGACAATCTCAAGGCGATCCGCAAGCGCGGGTGGGGCTTGAAGATCATCGAGGGCTTGATGGACGAGGTGAACGTGCTCTCGGGTGAGGGCGGCACGTCGGTCGTCATGTCCAAGGCGCGCTGACGTTTGCGCGAGGGAGTTGAGTTGGGTCCATGACGGAGGGTCTGAAGTTGGATGTGGAGCGCCGCCAGGAACTGGCGGTGATCTATACGGACGGCTACATCAACAACCAGGGGGGCGAGGAGATCGCGGAGGCCGCCTATGCGCTGCTCGACGACGGCTATCGATCGTTGCTGCTCAACCTCCGGGGCACGAAGATCGTCAACTCGATCGGGATCTCGATCCTGATCGAGATCATCGAGAAGATGCTCGAGGTGAAGGGGCGCCTGTCGTTCTGCAACCTCACGCCGACGATCGAGAAGACGTTCCACATCATGGGTCTCGCGCAGTACTCGACGATCTATCCGGACGAGCAGGCGGCGGTCACCGAGCTTCAGTCGGGTACGTCCTGACCGGGCGGACTGCCGAGCAACCGCGGTGAGGCCGGCAGCGAGTCGCTCGGGAGGCGTCGGTGACCTGTGGCGGCTGGCGGCCGCGGCGGACGTCGCGGACTGGGAGAGCGGTGCGGTCCAGACGCGCCTGGTGAGGCAGTGGTGCGAGGCGCACGGCCTTGATGGCGCCCAGATCTACCGCCCGGACGGAGGGCCGGTGGCGTCCTGGGGCGTGCTGGGCAAGCGGGAGCACAGCCTCGAGCACAACCTGGTGCTCTACTACGCCGGGAGCGACGAGACGGCGGGCGATGCCGGCGGCGCCGGCGGTTGGCCGCCGGAGGGGCGCGAACTCGCCGGGATCCTGGCTGTGGGTCTGCGGCTGCGCGAGCTGGCGGACGAACTCAAGGACCGCAAGTTCCACGACAACTACAACGTGGTCACCCTGCAGGCGGTGTACGACGTGGGGTTGGCGATCGCCTCGACCCTGAACCTGGAAGAACTGACCGAGGAGATTCTGCTCCGGGCCGTGTCTCTGCTGGACGCCCGGCGCGGCGCCTTCTACCTGCGGAACGCGGAGGGTCGGCTGGCCCTGGCGGGAACGATCGGCGGCGGCGCCCGGGACGTTCTCGATGCGCCGCCAGCCGGCGGCTCGGACGCAGACGCCCTCGAGGAGGCGGCGGCCGGCGTGATTCCGGACGCGGAGCACTCACTGGCGGTGGCGATCGAAGGCGACGGAGGCAGCGGCAGCGTCGGCCTGCTGGTCGTTGCCGACAAGGAGAGCCGCACCGGCATCGGACCGTTTGCCGCTTCCGACCATCGCGCGCTGTCCCTGTTCGCGAATCAGGCCGGCATCGCCTTGACCAACGCGAACCTCCATCGCCAGGCTCTCGAGAAGGAGCGGCTGGAGCGGGAGGTGGAGCTAGCGGCCGAGATTCAGCAGCGCATCCTGCCGTCCGACATGCCTGATGTCGGTAGCTTCGAAACCGCGGGCTGGAGCCGGCCTTCCCGCCAGGTTGGCGGCGACTACTACGGTTCGCTGCAGCTCAAGGGCTTGCGCCGGGGGATGGTGGTCGCCGATGTGACCGGCAAGGGGATGCCGGCCGCCCTCCTCGTATCGACCCTGGATTCGGCGCTCCGCCTGCTGGTCGACGACTCCCGCTTCGGCGGCGAGAGCGTGGGGGTGAAGACGTCGGCCGAACTCTTCGAACGCCTGAACAAGCACATCGTCGAGTCGAGCGCGAGCAACCGCTTCATCACCCTGATCCTGGCCGAGGTCGATCCGCGGGACCGCTCGGTCCGCTACGTCAACGCCGGACACAACCCCGGGCTGCTGGTGCGCCGGAGTGGCGAAGTGACTGCCCTCGGCGCCAGCGGCCTGCCCCTGGGTCTGCTGCCGACCGCCACCTACCGGGTCGACGAGGTGGGGATGGAACCGGGAGACCTCATCTGTCTCTACAGCGACGGGATCACGGAGTGCGAGTCGGTGGCGGACGAAGAGTACGGGCAGGAGCGGCTGGAGAGCTTCCTGCGAGAGAGGCGCGAGCGGCCGCTGTCCGAGATCATTCAGGCGATCGACGACGATGTCAGCCGTTTCGGGGCCGGCCTGCCGCAGGGCGACGACCAGACCGTCGTGCTGATCCGCTGTCGGGCGGCCTGAGCCGCGTTCAGCGCCGCGCAGACTCCGGAACGGGTGCCAGGCCGTCCACCTCGCTGACGACCAGCGCGGGGGCCGTCGTCCCGCCCAGGAAACCGTCGCGCGAGGTGCGGGAGTAGCAGGTTGCTCCGATAGCCAGCAGGTTGGACAGGACCCGCAGGAGACTGTCCTCCCAGACCAGGTCGACCACGGGTTCGCCCAGCCGGCCGTCGCGAACGCGGCGGACGCCGCGGGCCCTGGCCCTGACGCGCATCCGTCCGGGGTCGAAGCACTCGACCTCGTCCAGTCGACTGATCCAGATGCCGCCGTCCGCGATCTCGAACAGGGAGGGGTCCTCGTGGTCGCCCGAACCGAGGAACATGTTCAGTGGACAGGCCTCTTCGCCTCCCGTGCAGTGGCAGGTGGGCTCGAGACCGACGCGGGCCGCGGTCGCGGTGTCGAGAGCGGGCGTCTTCGGTACGCCCGCGGTGACCAATTCGACCGCCGTCTTCGTCCGTCCCTCCAGATCGAATGGAAACGGCAGGCCGAGTTCGCTGCCTCCGTCGTCCAGGAGGTGGAGCCTCCGGTCGAAGACCTGAACGCCCATGTGTTGGAGCAGGAAGGACTCTCCCTGGACGATCGAGCGTGAAGAGAAGGCATACAGGATCAGGAGTTCCAGCAGCTCGAGGGTCGCTTCCGGGGCAAGGAGGACGCTGGCGCCGTCCGGCGGCTCGCCGACGCCGTTGTCCGGCGCCCTGCGTGCGCGGGCGGTCTCAACCAGCCGGTCGAGATCCAGTTCGTCGATCGAGCGCGCGGCGTGACGGACGAAGCCGGCGCCGGGGCCGTTGCCGCTTCGAACTTCGACCTGGATCGCGGTGGCCCGCTGGCCGCGCACGAGTTCGCGGCTGTTGGCGACCGCGGCCTGACCGACGGTCCACTCGACGACGGCCGCTTCGTCGTCTCTCAGGACCGCCTTGAGCAGCCGCCGCGCGGCATCCCCGTGGAGGCGAGCGAGAGCCGGGTCGTGAACGTTGACCGGGGGGAGTGGCGGCTCGCCCGGGTCGGGCAGCGAGGGCGTCGACTCGGGGGCGGAAGCCCGCGCCGCCGCCATCGCCAGCCGGATCGGGCCGTCGAGCTCACCCGAGCGGCCGCCGCCGGTGCGGTGGGCGCCGGCGCGCCGTCCGTCGCGCACTCTGACCAGGACTTGACGGGAGCGTCGCCGATAGCCGTCGAGGGTCGAAACGTGCAGGCCGGTTCGGCAGCGCCTGCTCTCCAGCCACACGACCTCGGTGTCGTCGGCCACAGACCGACGCACCGCCGCGGCGATCTCTTCCCTGACACGATCGAGCGAACGCAGGCGAGGCTCGGCCTCCTTGCTTGTGCCCCGGCGCCGGCCCTTCGAGCGACTTCGGCGAGAGTTCCGTTCGGCAATCCTCTTCGGGGATCGATAATTCGGCGGGGATCGAGGATCCGGCACGGGATTTGCCTATCATAAGGAGTCGTGTACTCGTTGATCAGACTGTCGTGGACGGGGGAGACGCGGCGTTCGCGCCCCGGCCGACAGTGGGTCGTCGCCGCGGCGGCCTGTTTGTGCGTACCCCTGGGGGTCGCCGCGCAGCCGAACTTCGGGACCGACGACTTCGCCTCGCAACGCAGGGTGATGGTCGAAGAGCAGATTCGCGGACGCGGGATCGAGGAATCGCGGCTGCTGAACGCGCTTGAGACGGTGCCCCGCCATGAATTCGTGCCCGAGGCGCTGCAGGACGAGGCGTACCGGGATGCACCGCTGCAGATCGGCTCGGGCCAGACCGTGTCGCAGCCCTACCTGGTGGCGCTGATGGCCGACCTGCTGGAGCTCGACGGTGACGAGAAGCTGCTGGAGATCGGTACCGGTTCGGGCTACACGACGGCGGTTCTGGCGCGTCTGGCCCGTCGGGTCTACTCGATCGAGATCATCGACGAACTGGCGGACAGGGCGAGTACGGTGCTGGATGACCTTGGTTACGGCAACGTCGAAGTGCGGGTGGACGACGGGTACCGCGGTTGGCCCGAGGAAGCGCCGTTCGACCGCATCCTCGTTTCGGCGGCGCCGTCCGAGGTGCCTCCGCCCCTGCTCGAGCAGCTCAAGGTGGACGGCATCCTGGTGGCGCCGGTCGGTCGAACCCTCCAGGACCTGGTCGTGATCCGGAAGACCGCCGACGGCCTGGTGCGCCGCCAGGTCGATGTCGTGCGACTCGTTCCGATGGTCGGTCGCGCGCAGGAAGATCCTGAGGGAGAAGACCCGAACTTCTAGCCGTTCGCGGGGGCGCCCGGCGATCCTCGGTGTTGAACGGGCGAAATGGTGGAGCAGAAGGGACTTGAACCCTCGACCCCCACGTTGCGAACGTGGTGCTCTCCCAGCTGAGCTACTGCCCCACGAGTTCCCGCCCTCAAGGTCGGGGGAGTGTAGCAGTCGGAGTTCGCGGGCTTGGGGACGTGACCGTAGCCGCGAGGTAGCGACGGGACACCGCGGCAATGTCTCGGCTCGGTGAGCGTCCGGAAAGGTGGTGCGGCGTGGACTCGGCGGAGGAGGGCGCCCATGACGGTCATGCCCATTCCCGGGCGGGCGCCTTGGCGGCCGATCCACCCCGGCGGGTGCGCAACCCCCAGAGCCATGACCGGTTGGACATCCTGGTGGCGTACACGGCATCGGCGGCCAGGAACTGGGCTGACCGCGGCGGGCCTGAAGCGGCCATCCGCCACGCCGGGGACTACATGAAGATGGTGTTCCGGAACAGCGATCTCGGAGTCGAGCCGCACATCGTCCACATCGTGCAGGTGCCTGCCGCCCTGGAATGGACACTGGCGGGACAAGGCTGGTGGCGAGACATCTTCCCTACCCGGTGGCGGATGCGAGGAGATGGCGATGTGCTGCGCCTGCGCCATGAGCACAGGGCGGACTTTGTCCATTTCGTGATGGGTGAGGGACCGCTGACACTCGGGTTTTGTGGCATTCACTCCGCGTTGAGCAGGGGCGGCACGGCAGAGTCTTTCTTCCAATCGGCCTACGGCTGGACCTCGAACAACGCCGCTTGTCGAGACTTCGCCGGCGTCTTCGTTCACGAGATCGGCCACGGTCTGGGCGCCGGCCACGAGCCAGACGCGGTGAGAAGGCCGGAGGCTCTGTTCAGGCCGTACGCCCGCGGCTATGTGAACTTCGACGCCCAGCCCAACATCGGCACGGCGATGGCGTACAAGGGACAGGTCGAGCCGTTCTTCTCGACTTCCCGGTTCGATCTGTTCGGCGCGACGGTCGGCGTCCGAGACGAACAGGACAACGAACGGACCCTCCGGGAAACGGTACACATCGGCGTGCGGTACAGCGACTACCTGCCGTTGCTGGAGGACCTTCCGCCACAGCCGACCGGCCTTCGTGTCTGGTTCGACGGCGGCTCCGCGCACCTCGCCTGGCGGGACAACGGCCGGGCGCGGACGCTTACGAGCTGGAATACGAAGTGCCGACCCCGATACCCGACAGGGGGCTGCTCAGGGGCTTCCGGGAAACCCTGACGCTCCAGGGCCGCACCGGGGCAACTGTCTCCCTCAAGCGGGCGGAACCGGGCACGCGCTACTACTTCCAACTGCGAGCGCGAGAGGGTGAAATGCGTTCTCTGCCCAGCAGCTTCGTTCCGCTGGTCGTGCCCGGCGAGCTCCTTGAGGCGCCGTCGGAGGTCTCGGTGACGGTCGAACCCACTCTGAGCACTGTCGGCGTCCGCTGGAGAGACAACTCGGACGACGAATTCGGCTTCGACGTGCAGCTTGTACAGAATGGCGAGCCGTCAAGGCGGAGACGACTACCGCCAGACTCCGAACTTGCAAATCTCGGCCGATATTCGATTGGCGGTATTGGATCTTCCTTGGAAATCAGGGGTGACGGCGCGTACGGGGTGCGTGTTCTCGCCGTCCATTCGTCCGGCTACGCCGTGAGCAGCGAGGAGGTGCCCTTCCGGTGGGAGCACCCGGAGGGGCCGCCCCCCGTCTCCGATGTCGCTGCGTTCGCCGTCGGACCGACGACAGCGCGCGTGAGATGGACGGTCGACCCGGACGTTCCAAGGTACCTGGTGACTGCCGACGTCAACAACAGTCATTTCGCGCGCGAGTGGTTCCAGCCGGACGACGGCCCGGTCGAGACCGGCCGGATGGATTTCGAGGGCTTGATCCGTGGCGGCCGCTACACATTCGGCGTAATCGCCTGGGGGACGCGACAGGGCTCGACCGTGGGACTCGGTTTGCCCACGAAAGTTCATCTGATGTTGGGCGAGCGCGGCCGGGGCCCGCAGGCGCCGTCGGAACTCTCAGGATCGGATATCTCGAGATCCGAGCACAACAGCCGTAGCTGGGTTCGCCTGAGTTGGGAGGACAACTCGACCGACGAACTGGGTTTCGTGGTCCAGGACGGTTTCGCGGGCCGCGAGTACTGGTCTAGGCAAGAGGTCGGATGGTGGGATGGTCAGCCCATTCTTCTGCTTCCCGCCGACACGACGTCTGCTGAAGTCCATAGCAACAACGACGCTGTCCTCCGGGTCTTTGCTTTCAACGAGCGCGGCTACTCGCTGAGCAGTCCACGCCTGGACAAACGGCCGGAGATCGACCTCGCCGCCACTGCCGGAGACACGATGGTCGGCTTGAACTGGGGTGTGGAGTTCCGGGAGAGCAAGGACGACGAGCGGTTGACCGGGATGCAGGTCCGGTGGAAGGCCACGTCTGGCCTGCCCTTCGACGGCGCGGATACCTGGGTGGACCTGCCGGCATGGCCCAGGGCGTACACCGTGACGGGGCTGAGGAATGGTACGGAGTGCACCTTCGCGGTGCGCGCCGTGACGGCCGAGGGACTGGGCCTGACGTGGACCGAAGCGGCCACTCCGCGCAGGGGTCTGCCTCCCCTGTCACGGCAGCCGGCGGGTTCCTGCCAGAGCGATGGACAAACGCTCTGCCTGCGGGACTCGCGCTTCCGTGCAAGGGCCTCCTGGCGAAGCCTGGACGGCTGGACCGGGTCCGCCAGCGTGGTGAACGAGGGCACGGACGAATCGGGCATCTTCGAGTTCTTCGATCCGGAGAACTGGGAGATCCTGCTCAAGGTGCTGGACGGTTGCGCGACGAACGGGAAAGTGTGGGTCTTCGGCGCTTCGACGACGGACCTGGGGTACCGG
>LXNI01000347.1_pt1 | contig 56679 bp, 42 predicted proteins | sample 809091 | NCBI WGS metagenome assembly LXNI01 (sample SAMN04870527, study PRJNA318959) | sponge metagenome | biome: 01000161; feature: marine sponge reef; material: water | host: Sarcotragus foetidus | place: Greece: Milos, Mediterranean Sea | collected 2013-05-29 | depth 5-7 m
CTTCTCACAGGTCTCCACCGCCTCCCAGCGCTCCTCGAGCGGGGTCAGGTTCCAGCGCTCGCATTTTCGGCACACGACCCAGAGGCGGCCCTTGGCGGCGTCGAAGGCGAGGCGCCGGCCGACCGGAAAGGCTTCCACTACCTCGTTGGCGCCGAGCGGCTGGTTGCAGAAAATGCAGGTCTGGTACAAGGTGGGTCAGCCGTCCTCTCCGTGCCGGTCGAAGAAGGCATCCGTTCCTGCGGGAAGGAGAAGATTGTCCGAGATGGCTGCGATCTCTTCCGCCTCCTTCCACGCCTGTTCCAGCATCCATAGTTCACCCTCCAGCGCCCGGCGCTCCTGTTCCTCGTGGAGCGCCATTTCGAGGGCGAGCCTGGTAGGCACCGGCAGGTAGCTCAGATACGGGCCACCGACGGTCCCAGCGTAGTGGTCCCGCCCACCGTGGTGGTTCCGCTTGCCGACCTCGTGCAGAAAGCGGTCGGGGTGACCGGCCGACTCGATCTCCTGCACGGCGTGCCGGACCGTGCGCCGTGAACCGCCTTGCTCATTCAGTTTGGGAACGAGCGCACTGGCGACGCGGCGGGCGTCCTCTCCCAGGAACCGCGCCCTGCGCCTGCCCTTGCGCACCTCGACTCCGAAGCCTGATCCAGGCTCGGAAGGCAGCAGCCGGATCGAACGAACGGCGCTGATCCTGAACTTCGCGACATCCCGGGGTGCGACTGGGCCAGCGTCGGAACCATCGCTACGCACCCGGACCTTGGCTATGGTTCGCAGGCGACTCCAGGCGATGGTGCCCCACAAAGCGGTCAGAGCGAGCCCGGCGGGTATGGCAATCGGCAGCGAGTTGAGCCCGATGGTGAACCCCACCGTACCCACGATACTGAGTCCATAGTTGCGATACCGCCTCCTGAACTGACCCCCGTAGCGCCAGGCCGCAAACTCCCCGCGCGGCGGCTCTCCGATGCGGACCAGGTCCAGCCCCTCGTTGTGGCGCGCGATCCCGATGTTCTCGGTGGACGCCCTCATCCGTGTGTCGCGAAACAGGCGTTCACAGTCTTCGACCGCCTCCCAGCGTTCTTCGAGGGGCGTCAGGTTCCACCGTCGGCATTTCGTGCACACGACCCAGAGCCGGCCCCTGGCGGCGTCGAACGCGAGGCGGCGCCCCACCGGGAAGCTCTCCACCACCTCGTTGGCGCCGAGGGGCTTCTTGCAGAACATACATGTCGTGTACACGGCGATTCTTGTCGGTTGGAGGGCTTCACCACACCATGACAAACTACGTCCAGCGCCACTCCGCCGCTCACCTCCCGCTCCCGAGCCCATAGTGTAATCGACAGTTGACATTTGGTAAGGCAAACATTACATTTCGTAATGTCTGATGGCTTTCCGGTCCCGCTCCACCATCTGGAAATGACCTCGCAGAGACCCCCGTACTCAATCACTTCGCGCATCCTCGCGCGCGCAGAGGAGATCGGCGAGGCCATCGGCCGGGCCGAGGCCGTTGGGGTCGCGCAGGATTTGCGGCTGCGGCGCATCAACCGCATCCGCAGCATTCGCGGATCCCTTGCGATCGAAGGAAACCGGCTGTCCGAGGACCAGATCGGCACGATCCTGGACGGCGAGCCCGTGGTTGGGCCGCTTCGGGACATCCAGGAGGCGCGCAACGCCATCGAAGCGTACGACCGCTATCAGGAATGGGACCCCACGAACGAATCCCACCTGCTGCGGGCTCACGAGGTCCTCATGCGGGCCCTCCTCGACGCTCCCGGACGCTACCGGACATCGCGAGTCGTTGTCATGGGCGACGATGAGGTGCAGCACATCGGCCCACCCGCGCGCCGGGTTCCGGGCCTGATGGCCAACCTTATCGAGTGGCTGGGCGGCACCGAAGAGCATCCGCTGGTCGCGAGTTCGGTCTTCCACTACGAATTCGAGTTCATCCACCCCTTTGAAGACGGCAACGGTCGGATGGGACGGTTGTGGCAGACGCTGATCCTGAGCCGCTGGAACCCACTTTTCGCGACCGTCCCGGTGGAAAGCCTGATTCACGCCAGCCAGGATAACTACTACCGCGCCATCCGGGAGAGTTCCGCGCAGGGCGAGAGCACGAAGTTCGTCGAATTCATGCTGGACACCATCCTGGCCGCGCTCCAGACCCCCCAGGCAACCCCTCAGGCAACCCCCCAGGTCGGCCGCCTCCTGTCCGTGCTTCAGGGCTCAATGTCGCGGCGGCAGATCCAGGCCGCGCTCGGGCTGCGAGACCGCAAGTCGCTACGCCTGCGGTATCTTCTTCCGGCCCTCCGCGGCGGCTACATCGAGATGACCCGCCCCGATGCTCCGAGCGCGGCGAATCAGCGGTATCGGCTGACCGCACTTGGGCGGCGGCTGCGTGGTTAACGTACCTCCTCCGGCAGCCTCTTCACCACGATCGTCGGCACGTCCAACTCATCCAATTCCCAGAAGACGACAAGACCATCGGGCCCGAACGTGGCGGGCATCTCCACGGCGCCCGCCGGAAGGGTCCCCACATACTCCCGATCGGCGCGGAAAACATCGATGGGCCCCTCGTCGTCCCACGGTTCTTCACCGCGTCGCTGGATCCACAGGCCGCCGTCCCAAGTGGCGCGCACGCCCCGCACGACCGGGACCTCTGCGAAGAACTTCCCGTTCTCGATTTGTCGGCGACTCTCGTTGTACAGTTCGCGAAGCGGGGTCTCCCCCGCCAAGGAGGCGTGTTCCGCAATATACTCCTGCTCGATCCGGACTTGCTCCGCGATCACCGCGGAGCGTATGCGCGGAGTTACGCGTTCGGCAGGGAGCGGGCGCCTGAGGACATCGATCACCGAGCCGCCTGCCCGGGCAAGCTTGATGGCGTACGCCGAGGAGTCGGAGTAGGCGATGGTGCCGTCGGGCAGTATATCCCAGAGCAGTTCCGGATCGAGGAACCTCCTCATGTTCTCGAATTCCGACGCCATCCGGGCTCGATCCGAGGGACTCGCATTCTTCAGGATATCGGGTTCGGGCCATTCGTCTTCATCCCGGGGGAAGCGCCATGCCTGGAGCAGAGGTTCGACGGTCATGACGTCTCCGCGCAGGTTCAGCCTTTCCAGCCCGCGGTCGTCGGCCCTGTCTTGCGGTTTCGCTCCCGTCAGGGACTCCGCGATGGCCCAACTTGCCGGGTTTGGCGGCGGCCCCTGGACGATCATGGCATCTTCCCGTGGATCGACCCTGGTCGCGAGAAACCTTGTCATGATCGGTTCCGGGCCCGTCTTGACGAAATCATTGAGTTCGCCGTCCGGGCCGAAGATCTGAAAGGCCTGGTGCCCCACGTCCATCACCACGAAACGTCCGTCGCGCCAGACACCCAGTTCTATCGCCCGAATGAATTCCCCGGGTCCCTCTCCCTTGCGTCCGACTGTCCGCAGCAGGTCACCCCGGCTGTCGATGACCACAAGCTGCGACGCTTCCGGGTCCAGGACATGGAGATTGCCCGCCGCGTCGAAGCCCATGGGCAGGGCCCGGCCGAACCAGCGGTCGCTGAATTGGGCCCATGTGGGCGCATTCAGCCCGCCCACTCGGTAGACTTCCTCGAATTCGGCGGCCAGGGGGCGGTCCTGGGCGGTGGCCTCGGAGCCGGTTGCGCCCAATCCGACCCATACGACGAGCATCAGCGCGGTCCGCATCGCACCAATCCCCCTTTGGTTCATCGCCGGGCGCCTCGGTGTGGCGAGATGCCTACCGGACCGCCTCTGGCAGCCTCTTCACAACTATCGTAGCCACATCCATCTCGTCGTGCTCCACGAACGCGACCAGGCCGTCGGGTCCGAAGGCCAGGGGCCGACCACCACCACCCGAGATGTTGCAGGGTCCAGGACGTAGAGGTTGCCGGCGGCGTCGAAACCCATCCGCGTGGGGTTGACGAACTGTGCCCATTCGGGCGCGCTCAGTCCGCCCGCGCGGTAGACCTCTTCCAACTCGGCGACCAGCGGCCGGTCCTGTGCGTTGGCCTCGCTCCCGGTCAGGGCCCAGGCAATCAGCCCTGCGCGGGCGAGCGTGGTGCACCGAATGGGCGGCCACTCCGGAGCGCGCGGGTAACCGTGCAATCTCGTCAATCCGTCCATCATCTTCACGGTCTTCATCCTCGTTTTTCCGTGGCGACAGCTTCCCCCCTTAACGCACCTCCACCGGCAACCTTTTCACCACGATCGTCGGCATGTCCATCTCGTCGAATTCCCAGTAGGCGACCAGGCCGTCCGGTCCGAAGGCCGCAGGCATCCCGGGGGCATCCGCTGCGAGGGTTCCCACGTACTCGCGATCCACGCCGAACACATCGATCGGACCCTCGTCGTCCCACGCTTCCTCGCCACGCCGCTGGATCCACAGGGCGCCGTCCCAGGTGGCGCGCACGCCGCGCACGACCGGGACTTCGTGGTAGAAACCCTGCTTCGCGATCTGCTCCCGCACGGTCTCCATCATGTTCGGCGTGATGGACGCGACCTCCTCCAATAGTCCAGCCAACTCCGGATTCCGGGACTGCTTCTCGAATTCCTCCCTGGCTTTGCGGAATCTATAGTCGATGGTGCCCTCGCGGATACGCTCCGTGACCGCTTCGGGAGACAACGGCCGCCTCAGCACGTCGATCGCCTCACCCTCGGGACCCGCGATCTTGACGGCGTAGGCCGACGAGTCGGAGTAGGCGATGCCGCCGCCGGGTAGCGGATCCCAGTGGAAACCGGGCTCCAGGTGCCTGCCGACCAAGTCCGAGAGATCCGCGAGGTCGTCCACGCCCAATTCGGGGGCTTCTCCCCGTGGCACCCTCCATCCCTGCAGGATCGGAGTTGCGGAAACGACATCTCCATCGAGGCCGAGCCTTTCGAGTCCGCGCTCGTCAACCTCCGCGTCCGGGACTTCCATGTCTTCCCCCAGGGCCCCGCCGATCATCTGCGCCATTCGTCCCAGGAGCGCAGGCGGTCCCGGGGCGATCAGCGCGTTGCCCAGCGGGTCGGCCTTCAACCCGGTTCTGGCTCCGGCAAACATGGCTGCGGGGCCCTGGCCACTGGCCATCTTCACCAACCGTTCGAGTCCTCCCTCCGGGGTGAAGACCTGGATCGCGGCGTGGCCCAGGTCGGACACGCCCGAGCGCCCGTCCCGCCAGACGACAAGATCCATCATCATGGTGAACTCGCCCGGTCCCTGTCCCATGCGTCCGACGGTACGCACCAGCCGCCCCTGCGGGTCGATCACCACGACATGCCCGGCCGCCCTGTCCAAAACGAACAGGTTGCCGGCCGCGTCGAACGCCGCCTGCGCGGAGTCCTGGAAAAAGGCCCACTCCGCCGCGTTCAATCCGCCTGCGCGGTAGACCTCGGCCAGGTCGCCGGAAAGCGGGCGGTCCTGGGCCGATATCTGGCTTGTGGCCGCAAGCGCTGTTCCCAACCCGGCGCCGATCAGGCAAGCGATCGTTCTTCTCATGGTTTGACCTTCCCTTTGCTGACGTTTGGCTTCGCTCCCTTGCGAGCGATCCTGCGCTCCCCGTCCGTACGTATCGATTGCACTGCCGCTTCACCACAGGGGGCGGGGATCTCCGGTGTCGGGCCCCGCGCGACCCCTACCGCACCTCCACCGGCAACCTCTTCACCACAATCGACGGCACATCCATCTCGTCGAATTCCCAGAACGCCACCATGCCATCCGGCCCGAACGCCGCCGGCATCCCGGTGTCCTCCACCGCGAAAGTCCCCACATATTCACGGCTTGTCCCGAACACATCGATCGGCCCTTCGTTGTCCCACGGCTCCTCGCCCCGGCGCTGAATCCAAAGCGCCCCCGCCCAGGTGGCGCGCAGCCCGCGCACCACGGAAATCTCGGGGTAGAATTCGCGGTTCTCGACCTCCTCGCGGAAGCTCTCGGCAAGACCCTCGGCGAATCCCGGCATCAGGGCCGCCAGCTCGGCGGTCGCTTCGACTGCCCTCGGATCGTTCATCTCTTCTTCCTGTTGGCGGAGCTCGCGTTCGACCGTGGCCGAGCGGATGCGCCGCGTCACGGCTTCGGGCTGGAGCGGGCGCCGCAGCACGTCCGTAACCGCGCCTCCCGGCTCGGCGAGCTTGATGGCGTAGGCCGAAGAGTCGGTGTAGGCGATGGTGCCGTCCGGCAGCAGATCCCAGCGAAAGCGCGGCTCGTAGAAGCGCCGCTTGCCCATGAGCCCAACCACGGCGGAGGGCTTCACCAGGTCCGCGGGGTTCGTCGACACTGCCTCGTCCTCGCGCGGTGCCCTCCAGGCCTGGAGGACGGGAGTATAGGAAATGACGTCCCCGCCGAGCTCGATTCGTTCGAGTCCGCGCTCGCCGGCGCGCCTGGGCCGATTCTCGTCGCCCGTCCCCAGTATCTCCCCGAAGAGGCCTGACATTCTCCCCGCGAACGACGAGGCTCCCTGCGCGATCAGAGCGTCGCCCCCGGGATGTGGCCTGATGGCAGGACTGACCGCGCCCATAGCCGTCAGTGGGTTTTCATCGGCCGCCATCTTGACGAAGCGCTCGAGTTCCCCGTCAGGGGTGAAGACCTGGTACGCGACGTGTCCGAGGTCCGAGACAACAAAGCGCCCGTCACGCCAGACCGCGAGAAGCGAGGGAGCGTTGAGCTCCCCGGGTCCCTCTCCCTTGCGGCCGACCGTGCGCACGAGCCCTCCCCGGAGGTCGATGACCACGACCTGAGAGGCCTCCGGGTCCAGCACATACAGGTTGCCCGCGGCGTCGAAGCCAACCGGCGAGGAACCGTCGAAAAACGCCCATCCCGGCGCATTCACACCGCCCACCCTGTAGACCTCCTCGAATTCCGCGCTCAGCGGCCGATCCTGCGCGGCCACCTGGGCCGCGACTCCGAGCGCCGCGCACAAACCGATACCAATCACACAACCCACCGATCTTCTCATGGCTGACCTGTTTCATTGCTGAAGTGGGAGTTCCGTCCTCTGGCAAGCGCCCTCGCGCTCTTCACCTAATACGAACCGCACCACGCGGCTGATTCATCGGCACCGGCCCACCCCTACCGCACCTCCTCCGGCAACCTCTTCACCACGATCGTCGGTACATCGAGCTCGTCGAATTCCCAATAGGCGACGAGACCGTCAGGTCCGAAGGCGGCCGGCATCCCCGGTTCCCCCTCCACGAAGGTGCCCACATACTCGCGGTTCGGGCCGAAGACATCGATGGGGCTGGAGTCGTCCAGATCTTCGCCAATCCGACCAATCCACAGAGCCCCGTCCCACGTGGCGCGCAACTCCGTGAGGACCGAGATTTCATGGTAGAAGCCGCGTTGCTCGGCCCGCTTGAGGAAGGCATCCATCATCTGACGGCGGATGGGGTCGGCCTCTTCCGACGACTCATCCGCCTGATCTTCCATGGCCTGCAATGACAGGTCGATCATTCTCCTGCGGATTGCGTCGGAGACTGGCATGGGGGAAAACGGGCGCCGCAGCACGTCGACGACGGGCCCTCCGGGCTTCGCAAGCTTGACGGCATAGGTGGATGAATCGGAGTACGCGATCGTGCCGTCCGGGAGTACGTCCCAAAGGAAGGGCGGCTCGAAGTAACGGGGGAGTCCGTCCCCCATCATCGCGGCCAGCGCTGCCGGGTTCGCCGGAACCCCGCTGCCCGGTTCCTCCTGGGCTTCGCCACGCGGAGCCCTCCACCCCTGGAGAATGGGCGTCGCGGACACGACATCTCCCGTGAGGTCGAGTCGCTCGAGCCCGCGGTCGTCGACGCCCGGTTCCGGCGCCTCTTCACCGGTCAACTTCGCGAGGGCACCCGTCAACGCTCCCATGGCCGCCATTCCCTGGGCGATCAGAGCGCCGCCACCCGGATCCGGCCGCACGGTCGTTCTCATGCCGCTCAGCCGCGCCATGGGGCCCAGGCCGCCGCCCATCCTGACGAAACGCTCCAGTTCTCCGGTCGGACTGAAGACCTGATAGGCACCGTGCCCGGTGTCCGCCACGACGAAGCGGCCGTCGCGCCAGACCCATAGTCGTCCAGCGATGTTGAATTCGCCGGGACCCTCCCCTCTTCGGCCCGCTGTGCGAACGAGTCCCCCCTGCGGATCGATGACCACGACCTGATAGGCCTGGGTGTCGAACACATACAGGTTTCCGGCCGCGTCGAAGCCCGTCGGTGCGAAGCCCTGGAAGAACGCCCACTCCGGCGCACTTGCCCCCCCCACCCTGTACACCTCCTCGAAATCCGCGCTCAGCGGCCGGTCCTGCGCGGCCACCTGGCCCGCGATTCCGGCCACCACCGCCACCACCCCCACAAGTCCTGTTCTCTTCACGGTCAGCTCTCCTTTGGATTGTTCTACCCGTCACCCAGCGCCCGGTTGGCGCTCTTTCACGATCCCCTCCAAAACACCCGAAGACGCTCGGGCACCTTAGAGAATGCGTCCACCATACCCCCCGCGTTCACCAAACCATCACCATGTCGTCCACCATGTCGTCGCCCCGCTTTCGCAATCCCGCGCCCTTCACCTACCTTATCCCCCAGCAAATCCAACAAGGAGCATACTCGGATGTCTTCCTCAACGCACTTCGCTTTCGAGCGGGACATCGTCGAGATAGAGGGGCAGATCGCCCGGCTGCGGGACATGGCGGCCAGGCGCGGTCTGGATGTGCGGGACGAGGTGCGGGTCCTCACGGCGAAGCTCGACGTGCTGCGCGACGAGACCTATCGCAACCTGACCCCGATGGAGCAGGTGCAGGTCGCCCGCCATCCAAAACGTCCCTACACACTCGACTATATCGACGGCATCTTCACCGACTGGTTCGAACTCAAGGGCGACCGGCGCTACCGCAACGACGAGGCCATTGTCGGCGGATGGGCCCGGCTCGACGGCAGGTCCGTCATGGTAATCGGGCATCAGAAGGGCCGCGACATGAAGGAGAACCTGCGGCGCAACTTCGGCATGCCGCATCCCGAGGGGTACCGCAAGGCGCTGCGGCTCATGAAGATGGCCGAAAAGTTCGGGCGGCCCGTCGTCACCCTGATCGACACGCCGGGGGCGTATCCGGGGTTCGGCGCCGAAGAGCGGGGCCAGGCCGAGGCGATCGCCATGAACCTGCGTGAAATGGCCCGGCTGCGTACGCCAACTCTGTGCGTCGTGATCGGCGAAGGCGGTTCCGGCGGGGCGCTGGCCCTGGGGGTCACCGACCGGATCCTGCTCCTCGAGCACTCCATCTACTCGGTCATCTCGCCCGAGGGGTGCGCGGCGATCCTGTGGCGTTCGGCCGAACAGCGGGAGCAGGCGGCCAACGCGCTGCGCCTCACCTCGTCCGACCTGCTGGCTCTCGGTGTTGCCGACGAAGTCATCGCCGAACCCCCGGGCGGTGCGCACGCCGACCCGCCGTCCACCATGGCGGCGGTCGCGCAGGCCATCACCCGCCACCTCAGCGAGCTCGGCGCCAGGGAAACCGACCGCCTGCTCACCGAGCGCTGGGCCAAGTACGAAGCCCTCGGCACCTGGACCGAGCCGGGCACGGGCAGATAGATGTCCGCATTCGCCGAGGTGCGATTCAAGGGGACTCGAAGGGGCTACTTCAACACCGGAGGCCTCGACCTGACCCCGGGCGACCGGGTCATTGTGCAGGCGGACCGCGGCGAGGACTTCGGCCAGATCACCGCGCTGGGGAGCATCGCCGAGCGGAAGTGCTCCTCTTCCGGGGGATGCTCCACGCCGACGCCCGGCATGCGGGTGCTGCGCCGCGCCGAACCCGACGAGGTCACCCGCGCCCGCTACAAGGTTGACGACGAGCGGCGCGCGCGGCTGGAAGCGCGCAACCAGGTGGCCCGCCACGGGCTCAAGATGAAGGTCACCGAGACGGAGTGGCAGTTCGACCGCAAGAAGCTGATCATCTACTTTACCGCCGAGAAGCGGGTGGACTTCCGGGCGCTGGTGCGCGACCTGGCGCGGTCCTTCCGCACCCGCATCGAGCTCAAGCAGATCGGCGTCAGGGACGAAGCCGCGCTGCTGGGGGGAGTGGGGCGGTGCGGGCGCGAACTCTGCTGTTCGACGTGGCTTCCCGAACTGAAGCCCGTCAGCCTGCAGCTGGCCAAGGACCAGTCGCTGTCCCTGAACCCGGCGCAGATCTCCGGGTGCTGCGGGCGCCTGATGTGCTGTCTGATGTACGAGCACGACAGCTATGTGGAGGCGCGGCGGCGGTTTCCGCGCGAGGGGCGCAGCCTGAGGACCGGCCGGGGGCGCGAGAAGGTGGTGAGCGTGAACATCTTCAACGAGACGATCACCCTGCGGGACGCGGAGGGGGACGTGCGCGTGGTGACGGTGGCGGACCTGAAAGAGGAGATGTCGACCGGCAGTCCGCGGATAAGCCCGCGCGAGCACCGAGAGCGGTGAGGCGCCGGGCTGGCAAGGCGCGACGAGAGGGGAATAGCACCGCTATTCGCCCGAGGAGCAACGTACTCATGACAATTACCCCCCAGCCGCGCCCGAAACCGCCGATTCCTCCCCCGCCTCCGAGACCCCCCGTGCCGCCGCCGCATCCGCCGCGGCCGGTTCCGGCGGCGGACGGCATGGACCTGGCTGGTGTTCGGCCCCGCCCGGCCGTGGCCGAATGCGTTCGCTCAGCCGCCTGGTTCGCCCTCTTGCTGGCCCTGGCCGCCTGCGCGGACGATCCGCAAGGGGATGCACCCATATCGTATGGGTCCGCTGATATGGGTGATATGGGTACCATCGCCCAAGAGGGCCCGGACGTCGCGGGGGAGTACCGCCGCGCCCACGAGGCCGAGATCGTGCGCGACTTCGCCGAGCTGCTCACCTATCCCAACCGGGCGAGCGACACCGAGGACATCACGCGGAACGCGCTCTACATCCGCGACCTCCTGCGCGACGCGGGCGCCGAGTCGGAGCTGCTGACCCTCGAAGGCGTGGCGCCCCTGGTCTACGGGGAACTCAACACGCCCGGCGCGACCCGCACGCTGGGCATCTACGTCCACTACGACGGCCAGCCCGTCGACCCGGCCAACTGGACCCATCCCCCCTTCGAGCCCACCCTCTATTCGGCCTCGATGGAGGCGGGCGGCGAACCCCTCCCGATGCCCGCGCCCGGCGACCCCGTCGATCCCGAGTGGCGCATCTACGCGCGCTCCGCCGGCGACGACAAGGCACCCATCGCCGCGGTGCTCACCGTGCTGCACGCCTTCCGCGAAGGCGGCGTGACCCCGACCTCGAACCTGGTCTTCTTCTTCGACGGCGAGGAGGAGGCGGGCTCGCGCAATCTGGGCCGCTACATGGAGATGCGCGCCGACAAGCTCGACGAAATCGACATCTGGCTCTTCTTCGACGGGCCGGCGCACCAGAGCGGGCGGCCGCAGCTCACCTTCGGGGTGCGCGGCGCAATGGGCATGGAGGTGACCGTCTACGGGGCCACGCGCAACCTTCATTCCGGCCACTACGGCAACTGGACGCCCGATACTGGAAGCATCCTCGCGCACCTGCTGGCCTCGATGAAGGACGAGGACGGGCGCGTGCTGGTCGAAGGCTGGTATGACACGGCCGACCCGATCGGCGAAGAGGAGCAGGCCGCGCTGGCGTCGATCCCGGATGTGGACCCCATGCTGCGCGAGGAACTTGGCCTCGCCTGGACCGAGGGCCAGCCCGAGACGATCGCGGAGCGGCTGCTGCTTCCGGCGCTGAACATCCGCGGCATCACGAGCGGGAACACCGGTGCGCTGGCCCGCAACGTCATACCGAACACGGCGGTGGCGGCGCTGGGGATTCGCCTGGTAAAGGGGAACGAGCCCGACCATCTGCGCCGGCTCATCGTAGATCACATCGAGGGGCAGGGATTCCATGTCGTGACCGAGGATCCCGACATGGAGACGCGGCTGCGCCATCCGCGTATCGCCAGGGTGACGGGGGGCGGGGGCTACCCGGCGGCGCGCACGAGCATGGCGGACCCGTTCGTGCAGCAGGTGATCGGGGCGGCGTCGCGCGCGGCCGACCGGGCGTTTGGACCGGGATCGCTGGTCCTCGCGCCGGGGATGGGGGGGACGCTGCCGCTCTACCTGTTCACCGATGTCGCGGGGAAGCCGGCGATCGTGGTCCCGGTGGCCAATCACGACAACAACCAGCACGCCCCCGACGAGAACCTGCGGATCGCGAATCTGTGGTATGCGATCGATCTGTACGCGGCGTTGCTCACGATGCCGGTGGACGGGGGCGTGTCGTGACGGGGGCGGGGGGGACGGGGGGCGACGAGCGCGTCCGGTTCGAGGGGGTCGACAAGAGCTACGACGGCCGCACCCTGGTCGTCGAGGACTTCAACCTCACCATCGCCACGGGCGAATTCGTCACGCTTCTGGGGCCGTCCGGCTCCGGCAAGACCACGATCCTGATGATGCTGGCGGGCTTCCAGAGCCCCACCGCGGGGACCATCCGCATCGATGGCCGCTCGGTCGAGGACCTGCCGCCTCGCAAGCGCGGGATCGGCATGGTCTTCCAGAACTACGCGCTCTTCCCCCACATGACCGTCGGCCGCAACCTCGCCTTCCCGCTGGAGGTGCGGGGACTGAACGCGGAGGAGCGGCAGGAACGGGTGGAGCGGGCGCTGCGACTGGTTCGCCTGGAAGGTCTGGAGGACCGGCGGCCGGGGCAGCTGTCCGGTGGCCAGCAGCAGCGCGTGGCGATCGCGCGGGCGCTGGTCTTCGAGCCCGACCTCGTGTTGATGGACGAGCCTCTCGGCGCGCTGGATCGCAGCCTGCGCGAAGAGATGCAGTACGAGATCCGGCGCATCCACCAGGAGCTCGCGGTCACGGTCGTGTACGTCACGCATGACCAGCAGGAGGCGATGGTCATGTCCGACCGGATCGCCGTGCTGAAGGAGGGTGTCGTCGAACAGATCGCCCCACCCGAAGCCCTCTACGAGGAGCCGGAACGCGCATTCGTGGCGCGCTTCATCGGCGAGAACAACCGGTTGCACGGCCGTGTGGTCACGGTGGACGGCGACCTCTGCGAGGTGGAGACCGGCCGGGAACGGATTCGCGCGCTGCGGATCGCCGATTGCGAGGCGGGCGACCAGGTCACCCTCTCGATCCGTCCCGAGCGGATCGAGGTCAACCCCGAGCCGGGAAGGTTCGGCAACCAGGTGGGAGCGACGATCAGGGACGTCGCCTTCCTGGGCGACCACCTGCGCGTTCGCATGGACGCCTGCGGCCGCCACGACTTCATTGCCAAGATTCCCAACATTGTGGGCCACGGCGGGATTCTGGTCGGAGACACCGTGCGGGTAGGCTGGACGGTGACCGATTGCCGCGCCCTGGATTTTGAACAGAAAGACGAATCGTTGTAAAGTGTAGTTGACATTATGACAATCATAGTTTACAAATTGCAAACCAAAGGAGCGTTGAAAGGAACATGACCACCAAGAGACTGCCGCACGCCGCGCTGGCCCCCGTTCTGGCCCTTCTGGCCATTGTCGCGCCCACCTCGCTGCAAGACCTGGACGCCCAGGCCATCACCGCCGTCTCCTGGGGCGGCTCGTATGGCCGGGCCGTGAACGAGGGGGTGAACATCCCCTTCACCGGGACCACCGGGATCCGCGTGAACGTGGAGGACTACAACGGCGGACTGGCGCAGATCCGGGCCCAGGTCAGCGTGGGCAACATCCACTGGGACGTGGTCGACCTGGAGATCGCCGACGCGGTGCGCGGCTGCGACGAAGGCCTGCTGGAGCCCATTGACGTCAGCTTTCTGCCCCCTGGGCCCGACGGCACACCCGCCGCCGAGGACTTCGTGGCCGAGGGCCTGACCGAATGCGGAATCGGACAGCTCTTCTGGTCCACCGTGTACGCCTACAACAGCGACAACATCTCCGGCGAGAAGCCCGCGACCATGGCCGACTTCTTCGATCTGGAGAAGTTCCCCGGCCGGCGCGGCATGCGACGGGTCCCCCAGGTCAACCTCGAGTTCGCGCTGATCGCCGACGGGGTGCCGCTCGACCGGGTCTACGCCACCCTGGACACGCCCGAGGGCCTCAACCGTGCCTTCCGCAAACTGGACGCGATCAAGGACCGGGTGGTCTGGTGGGAAGCGGGCGCGCAGCCGCCCCAGATGCTGGCCGACGGGGAGGTCGTCATGAGCACCGCCTACAACGGCCGCATCTTCAACGCTCAGGTTCTGGAGAACCAGCCGTTCGAGATCGTGTGGGACGGACAGCTCCTGGATGTCGGCGTGCTCGGAATCGTCGCGGGAACGCCAAGGCTCGACGAGGCGATGCGCTACCTCGCGTTCGCCACCAGCGCCGAATCGCAGGCGCGGATCGGCCGCCGAATTTCCTATTCCCCCGCCCGCCGGTCCGGTGCGCCGCTGGTCACGACCCACGTCGCGGCTGGAGTCGAGATGGCGCCGCACATGCCGGCGACTCCCGAAAACGCGAGGCGCGCGCTGCGCTACGACTGGGAATGGTGGGTGGACAACCAGGACGAGCTGAACGAGCGCTTCAGCGCCTGGCTGGCGCGCTGAGGCGAGCGCCAATGCGAGCCTGCCCTGCGAGGTCCGGCCGCCTCGCCGGTCACGTCGCTCACGCGGATTTGGCCACGGGCTTTCCGGTCCGGCAGCCGCGCCCCGAGCCGCTGAGATAGTGAGCAAAGACGGCGGAATCCGTCCCAACCCGGCGAACCGGGCCAGGCAGCAGCGCCTGCGTGCCGTGGGACTCGTTCTGCCGCTCCTCGTCTTCATCCTCATCACCTTCATCGCGCCGCTGGCGACGATGCTGGTCAGGAGCGTCCACGACCCGGTGGTGGCGGACGCCCTGCCGGAAACACTGGCTGCGCTCGCCGGGTGGGACGGCGAGGGGCTCCCGGACGAGGCCACCTATGAGACACTCGCGCGCGAACTGGTGCAGGCCCGCGAGGAGCGGACGCTGGGACAGGTCGCGGGGCGCGTCAACCGGGTGCAGAGCGGGCTGCGTAGCGTCTTCACGCGGAGCGCACGTTCTCTTCGCGACGTGACCGAAGGGCCCTGGCGCGGCGCAATGGAGGAGATCGACGAGGCATGGGCGGATCCGGTGACCTGGAACGCCATCCGCGCGACAGGCCAGCGCTTCACCTCGCGCCACTACCTCAACGCCGTGGACATGCAGCGGCTCCCCGACGGCTCGATCGCCCCGCAACCCGAGGAACGGCGCATCTACCTGCCGCTGCTCTGGCGGACGCTCGTGGTAAGTGCCGTGATCACCGTCCTCTGCCTGCTCCTCGGCTACCCGGTCGCGCACCTGATCGCCCACGCCCCGCCACGCCGCGCGAACCTGTTGCTGGCCCTTGTGCTGGTCCCCTTCTGGACCTCGCTGCTGGTGCGCACCACCGCATGGATCGTACTGCTCCAGACCCAGGGCGTGGTCAACGACCTCCTGCTCGCCGTCGGGCTGGTCGGCGAGGACGGCCGCCTCGCCATGATCTACAACATGACCGGCACGATCATCGCCATGACCCACGTCCTGCTGCCGTTCATGGTGCTGCCGCTCTACTCGGTCATGCGAGCGATCCCGGGCCGGTACATGGACGCGGCCGCCTCGCTCGGGGCCAAACCGGCGCAGGCGTTCTTCCGCGTCTACTGGCCGCAGACGCTTCCCGGGGTGGGCGCGGGTGCGCTCCTCGTCTTCATCCTGGCGATCGGGTACTACATCACCCCGGCGCTGGTGGGCGGCAGCAGCGGCCAGCTCATCTCCAACATGGTGGCGTACCACATGCAGACTTCGCTCAACTGGGGTCTGGCGGGGGCGCTGGGCGGGATTCTGCTGGCGGGCGTGCTCGTGCTCTACCTGCTCTACGACCGGCTGGTCGGCATCGAGCGGCTGAGCCTGGGATGAGGTGGCGACGATGAGCGCGGCCACCGCAGCGCCGTCAACGAGCCGGCTGCTCCGGCCCGACACGCTGGGCCGCTTCGCCTATGTGGCCTTCTGTTCGCTCGTCTTCGTGTTCCTGGTGGCGCCGATCGTGGTGATCATCCCGCTCAGCTTCAACGCCCAGCCCTACTTCACCTTTACCGAAGGCATGCTGCGTCTGGACCCCGAGGCCTACTCGCTCAGGTGGTACCGCGAAATCATCGAGAACGAGGTCTGGACGCGGAGTCTGGTGAACAGCCTCGTCATCGGTGTGTCGGCCACCGTGCTCGCCACCACCCTCGGGACGCTGGCGGCCCTGGGTCTTGCGAGTCCTGCCATGCCCGCCCGCCGTATGGTCATGGGCCTGCTGATTTCGCCCATGATCACCCCGGTCATCATCTCGGCGGCGGGGATGTTCTTCTTCTACTCGAGTATCGGGCTTGGACAAACCCATCTCGGGCTGATCCTGGCGCACACCGCGCTCGGCATCCCCTTCGTGGTCATCACCGTCACGGCCACGCTGTCGGGATTCGACCGCAACCTGACCCGCGCGGCTGCCTCGCTCGGGGCTCCGCCGCTGTACGCCTTCCGCAGGGTGCAGCTCCCCCTGATCGCGCCCGGGGTGATCTCGGGGGCTCTCTTCGCATTCGCGACCTCGTTCGATGAGGTGGTGGTGGTGCTCTTCATGGCGGGGGTGGAGCAGCGCACGATTCCGCGCCAGATGTGGGCGGGGATCCGGGAGCAGATCAGTCCCGCGATTCTGGCGGTGGCGACGTTTCTGATCGTGTTTGCGGCGCTGCTGCTGGTGGTGGTGGCGTGGTTGAGGAGGCGGGGGAGCAGGGGGTAGTGCAATTGCGCTGACGACAGTGGGGAATCTCGGACAACACTATGCAAACCCGGCTGACTTGAGCTAACCGTTTTCACACTCGTCGGCGACAAGGAAAAAGAGTAGAGGGGGTGTTATGGAGTACTCGGATCTCCGGAAGACCGCCTGACGAGGATGCGATCACGAGATCGAAAAAGCAGTCGCAACGCGATGGAAAACGGCGGAATCCGTTTGCATATGGAGCCGATCTCGCTGACGCTCCCAGGCATTCGGTCGGAGAGCTGAGAAGAGTCGGTGACTTGCGTCGTGAGCCGGAAACGTCAAATTGATTCGGTCAATCCCAGGAATTCGATCGCGGAGACGATAGTGTATGCATAAGTGTACGCGCCTCAATCCTGAACAGCGCGGGAGCGTTTGCATATTGACATTGCCACATGTAATTTTGCCGACGATGTACAAGATAACCCACAAACCGCATGGAGCAATGATGTCCGATGCCAGGAGCTTTTCGCGAGCCGCGTTGCCCGCGCTGGTCGCCCTTCTGACTCTGGCAACCTGTGAGTCACAGGTACCCGAAGAGCCCCGCGTGGAACTTGCCCGGTTGGTCCGGGAGCTGGTCGCCACCCACGGCTTCGAACCTCATCCCAACCCGCCGCCCGCGCGCAACGACCTGGTCGCCCTTGGACAGGCGCTGGCATTCGACAAGATCCTCAGCGGGAATCGAAACATCGGGTGCATGACCTGCCATCTTCCGGAAATGGCCACGGGAGACGGCATGGTCCTCTCCGTCGGCGAGGGGGGCACCGGGCTGGGGACGAGCCGCTCGCACCCGGACGACATCCTGATTCCGAGGAATTCTCCCTCGACCATCAACCTCCTGGGGGGATCGCGGGTCTTCTGGGACGGGCGTGTCCAGAAGATGCCGGATGGGTCCATCGACACCCCGGCGAAGGACCAGCTTACCTCGGAGATGGCCGAGGTCTTCGAGTTCGGGGCGATTTCCGCGCAGGGCATGTTCCCGGTGCAGTCCAGGGACGAGATGCGCGGCCAACCGGGAAGCAATGAGCTCGGGGACCTGGAAGACGACGATTTCCAGGGCCTCTGGGCGCTTCTCATGGATCGGTTGGGCGACATTCCCGAGTACGTGGATCTCTTCGAGAGGGCGTACCCCGGCACCTATTTCGACAGCATGAGCTTCGCCCACGCGTCCAACGCCATAGCCGCGTTCTACGTCGCCACGTTCACCTTCAACGACACTCCCTGGGATCGATTCCTCCGGGGAGACGACGAGGCGTTGAGCGAATTTGCGCTGGCCGGCGCGAGGGACTTCATGACGGTCGGCTGCACCAACTGCCACAAGAAGTCGAGCTTCGCGGGCGACTTCCACAATACGGCGCTTCCGCAGTTCGGACCTGGCAAGACCGACGGCAGGGAGGACTTCGGACGCGAGGCGGTCACGGGTCTCGCCAGCGACCGGAGGCGCTTCAAGACCCGGCCGCTAAGGAACGTAGAACTCACGGCTCCCTATGGTCACCTGGGCCAGTTCCGCACCCTCATGACCTTCGTGGGCCACTACAACGACGCCGCTGAGCAGCTGCGGAGCTACGACATCGCCAGGCACGTCCCGGACCCTTTGCTGTGGCCCACGCTATTGGACAACTTCGACGAGATACTGGCCAACCAGGATACGCTCCTGCTCACTCTGCGGTTCAACGAGGAAACCCAGGCGAATCTGGTGGAGTTCCTTCGGTCGCTGACCGACGTGGCCGCGAGGGACCTCAGCCACACCATACCTGACCGGGTCCCCAGCGGGCTCCCGGTTGACAGGATGCACCATTAGGAGTTCGGAAGCGCGAACGGGCCGGGAACACGATAGCCGACAACGGCCGACCGCCGGCCGCGAGCGTCAGTTGTTCATCGCCCCCTGCTCGATCCAGGTCCGGATCAGCGCGATCTCCTCTTCGGGGACCTTGTCGCCCTCACCCTCGGGAGGCATGTCGCCTGCGGTGATCATGTCGATCAGGAAGCTGCCGTCCGGGTCGCCGGCCTCCACGACCGTGCCGAACTCGGAACCCACCATGACCCTCTCGTATTCGAGGAGGCTCAGGCTGACTTCGGTGAGCACCTCGCCGTTTTCGTCCTCGCCTCCGTGGCACTTGGCGCAACGTTTCTGGAAGATCGGGAGGATCTGCTTCGCGAAGCTGACGGTGTCCTGGGGCGCTAGGAGGCGGGGATTGGAAGTGGACGAATCTGGAGTGTCCGCACCCGGCGTGAATCCGGCCGCCACCACGAGCATGGCTGCCCCGACCGCGGTGGCGGCCATAGGGGCGGCCAGCCGGAAAGATCCCGTTCTTTTCATGGGTGTCATGTCAGCCGAGTCCCTCGGCCTCTTTCATGAGCCGCAGGTGCGTGGCCGCCTGCTCCAGGCCACCTTCGCCCTCACCCCATGAGACGCGTCCGTTGCCATCGGCGTCCGTACCCGAGAGGATGGCCTGGGTCATGGCCGCGATCTCGTCGGCGAGTGCCTTGGCGGATGCCATGTCGGTCGCGGCGGCCACTTCCGCCGCCTTCGCGACGATGCTCTCGGCCCACGTGACGACGTTCTGGCAGCTGGTTTTCACATGCGTCGAATGGGTCTTCACGGCACCGGACGCGTCGTCCGACTCGCCGGCCATGCCGATGTGCTGGGCACAGCCAGAGGCGGCCCGGACCAAACCGTAACCCTTTCCCGGGCCCCGCTCGGAAGTCGAAGCGTCGAGGGCGTGCAGCACATGCGTCGTGTGCCGTTGAATTCCGGCCAGATCCTCGGATCCGGCGGCGTATCCGGCGTGCGCCGCCGCGACTTCGGCCTCGGCCTGGGCGGCGGCTAGCAGGCCGACGTTTTCCGGCGTGCCGTTGAACATGTCGGCGACGTGGCCGATGTGGCGGTGGGCGGCGCTCTGGGCGGTGGCTTCACTCGGCGCGACGCCGGCCAGAATGGCGACTGCGAGCGCGGTCGCGATGGGCAATCTCGGGCTGGACATGGTCGTTCTCCTTCGTGGGGCTGTCGGGTCGGTCGTGGGTATTCCCGGGCCGGAAAGGTATGCTGAATCGGTGAAGTCCGCCATTAGCGGCCACCGCGGATCCCACCCCCCTCTGCCGCACACGAGTTTCGAACCGGAAGTCGAGCGGATTGCGGAGGTCCGGTCGGTCGCCAGGAAGGGGAGATCGGCGGTTTCCAGGGTGGATGCGGGCGCTCTCGGCAGTCGAGATCGGGTAGATGTTAACAGAATATTGACAAGACACTGTTGACCGGTTACCGATTGGTGACGAGGCCACTGCTGTCAGCGTCCAGCGACCGCGGTGGCCGAAAGCGCGCCGCGAGTCCCTTGCCCCCATAAGTGCCGGCGGGAATATCAAGTGGGACTCCGGGAATAGTTGACCGTTCGGAGGAAGAGGGAACGAATGAACGGGACTGTCAGGTCGAGTCGGGAATTCTTCTTGGGTGGCGTGCTCGCGACGCTGCTCGCTGCATGCGAAAACCCTCAGCCGCCGGGCCTGTGCGGCGCGATTCCGGAGCAGACGGTGGTGGTCGGCGAAACGGCCTCGGTGACCGCCTGCTTCGACGATCCGAACGGCGATCTGCTGAGTTACAGCGTGTCGAGCTCCGATCCGGGAGTCGCCACGGCGTCGATCGCGGGGACTCTGGTGACCGTGAAGGGTGCGGCTCCGGGAGTCGGCGGGATCACGATCACCGCGACCGATGCCGGCGGGCTGACAGCGCTGAACTACACGCTCTCGGTCTCCGATACCGAGATCGTGGGTTTTTCCTCCGAAGGACCCGTCGCGACCCTTGAGGCCCGGGCGAAGGGGACGGTCACGGTCACGGCGACGGCAACCGATCCCGGCGACCTGTCGGCAACACAGGCCTTTGTCGTCACGGTGCCGAACCGTGGGCCGGAATTGGTGGGCTCGATACCGGAACAGACCGTGGAGGTGGGCGCGAACACGGTGATCGATGTGACGGGGTACTTTTCGGATCCCGACGGGGACGATTTGGCCTACGCGGCCACCACCTCCGCTGCCGTTAAGGTGGAGGTTGCGGTCTCCGGCACCGACCTGAGGGTGGTGGCGGTCGCCAGGGGAAGCGCGACGATTTCGGTGACGGCCACCGATACGGAAGGGCTCGTGGCCACGCAGGCGTTCGTTGTGACGGCTCCGAATCAGGCCCCGGTCGCGACCCGCGAGATTGAGGCCCGGACGGTGGAGGTGGGCGAGACCACCGACCTGGAACTATCCAGCTATTTCAGTGATCCCGACGACGATGCGCTGGCCTACATGGCAAGCGTTTCGGACCCGAGGGTGGTGGAAGTCGCGGTGTCCGGCGGAGCGTTCACGGCGACGGCGGTGGCCAAGGGCACGGCGTCGGTCACGGTGACGGCCACCGACACGGACGGACTCGGGGTGACGCTGGCGTTCGACGTGACGGTCCCGAACCGCTCTCCGGTTGCGACCGGAGAGATCGAGGCGCGAACGATCGAGGTCGGCGAGACCGCGACGCTGGACCTGTCCGGCCATTTCAGTGACCCCGACGGTGACGTCCTGGAGTACGTGGCCGTCTCCTCGGACAGGGAGGTGGCAGACATTGATCTCGCCGGTAGCGTGCTCACTGTCATGGCGGCGGCCAAGGGCGTCGCGAGTGTGACGTTGACGGCCACCGACATGGAAGGACTGGTGGTCACGCAGGCGTTCGCCATCATCGTGCCGAACCAGCCCCCGGTCGCGACCGGCTCGATCGAGCTGCGGATCCTGGAGGTGGGCGCCACGGCGAATTTGGGCCTGCCCGGCCATTTCAGCGATCCCGACGGAGACGTTCTGGCCTACGCGGCCACCACCTCCGACGCCGGTAAGGTGGAGGTTGCGGTTTCCGGCGCCGACCTGACGGTTGCGGCAGTTGCCAGGGGGGGAGCGACGGTTTCGGTGACGGCCACCGACACGGAGGGGCTCGTGGCGACGCAGTCGTTCGCGGTGACGGTTCCAAACCAGCCTCCGGTGGCGACCGGCCAGATCGAGGCGCGGACGGTGGAGGTGGGCGAAACCGCCGAACTCGAACTGTCCAGCTATTTCAGCGACCCCGACGGCGATGGGCTGGCCTACACGGCGAGCGTCTCGGACACCGGGGTGTTGGGAGTTTCGGTGTCGGGTGGAGTGTTCACGGCGACGGCGGTGGCCAAGGGCACGGTGTCTGTGTCGGTGACGGCCACCGACTCGGACGGATTCGGGGTGACGCTGGCGTTCGACGTGACTGTTCCGAACCGCTCTCCGGTCGCGACCGGCGAGATTGCGGCGCGGACGGTCGAGGTCGGCGAGACCGAGGCGGTGGACCTGTCCGCACATTTCAGCGAACCCGACGGGGACGTCCTGGCCTACGCGGCCGCCTCCTCGGACACGGAGGTGGCAGGCGTTGGGATAGCGGGTAGCGTGCTCACGGTTCCGGCGGTGGCCAAGGGCGTCGCGAGGGTGACGGTGACGGCCACCGACACGGAGGGACTGGTGGCCACGCAGGCGTTTGCCGTGACGGTGCCGAACCAGCCCCCGGCCGCGACCGGCTCGATCGAGGCGCGGACCCTTGAGGCGGGCGCCACGGCGGATCTGGGCCTGTCCGCTCATTTCACCGACCCCGATGGGGACGTAATGGCCTACTCGGCCACCACCACCGACGCCGATGTGGCGGAGGCTTCCATCTCCGGCTCCGACCTGACGGTCGCGTCCATCGCCAAAGGGGAAGCAACGATTTCGGTGGCGGCCACCGACACGGAAGGGCTCGTGGCCACGCTGGCGTTCGCCGTGACGGTTCCGAACCAGCCTCCTGTCGCGACCATCGAGATCGAAGCACGAACGGTCCAGGTCGGCGAGACCGCCGGATTCGAACTGTCCAGCCATTTCACCGACCCCGACGGCGACGACATTGCATATGCCGCGACGACCTCGAACACCGAGGTGGCCGACGTTTCGGTCTCGGGCGGCATGCTGTCCGTGGTCGCGGTCGCCAGGGGCACGGCCGACATTACCGTGACGGCCACCGACGCGGCCGGCCTTTCGGTCACGCGTGGTTTCGCAGTGATCGTCCCGAACCGGCCGCCGCACGCGTTCGGGGAAATCCCCGACATGCGCGTCACCGAGGGAAGCGTCAAGAAGATCGACCCCTCATCGCTATTCTCCGATCCGGACGAGGATGCCCTGGTCTTCGAGGCCTTGAGCTCGAGCCCGCAGGTGGCCAGGGTCTGGGTGTCGGGTGAAAGGGTTCTGGTGCGCGCCCTGAAGGATGGAACCGCGACCATCGCCGTCATCGCGGAGGACCCGGAAGGCCTGGAGGCGAGTCAGCGGTTCGAGGTCCGGGTAGACGGTTCGACAGGGTCGGGTTCCAACCAGGCGCCGAAGGTGGCGGGCACCGTGCCTACGCAGCAGTTGGCCGTGGACGGCAGCAGCACGTTGAACGCTGCATCGTACTTCACCGACCCCGACGACGACCCGCTCGTGTTCACGACGCAAAGCTCCGACACCGATGTGGTGACGGCTGCCGCATCGGGTACCGAGGTCAGGCTCGCTGCGGTCGCCGAGGGTACCGCCACCGTCACGATCACCGCGAAGGATCCGGACGGACTCAGGGCAACGCTGAACTTCGGCGTGACCGTATCCGTGGATGGAGGTCCGAACCGGGCCCCGGTCGTTGTCGGCCAGATTCGCGTACAGAGGCTGGAGGTGGGCGACGCCAGAACGTTGAATGCCGCTTCCCACTTCACCGACCCCGATAACGACGATCTGGTGTTTTCCGCGCAGGGCTCCGACTCCGACGTGGTGACAATCGACGTGGCCGGGAACGAGGTCACGTTGTCCGCGGTCGCGGAGGGCACCGCGACTGTCTCGATCACCGCGCTGGATCCGGACGGGCTCGAGGCGGCCCAGGACTTCACGGTCACCGTCGCGCCGGCCGGGGAGGGGAACCGTCCACCGGCCGTAATCGGCCAGATCCTCGCACAGGAGCTGGAAGAAGGGGACAAGAAGATGGTCGATGCCGGGTCCTACTTCACCGACCCGGACCACGATGAGCTGGAGTTCGCGGCTGAAAGCTCCGACACCGAAGTGGTCGAGGTGACCACATCCGGAAACGAGGTCGAACTGAAGGTCATGGACGAGGGCGAGACCATGGTCACAGTCATCGCAAGGGATCCCGAGGGTCTGGAGGCAACCCAGGACTTCCCGGTCGTCGCCAGGGCCGAGCTCCCCAACCAACCGCCACAGGTCAAGAGAGTGCCGTCATGGGACTCGCGCTGGTCGGACCCGGTGCTGGAGGACGTTACCCTGGAGGTCGTCATCGCGGATCTCTTCCACGATCCGGACGACGACTACTCCAGCCTCATCGTCACTGCGGAATCTACGGACGAGACAGTCGTCCGCATCGAGAGTACCAACTCCAACACGGTCGAGCTGTTGACGGTGTCGCCCGGCCAGGCTTCCGTCACGGTGACCGTTATCGATCCGGAGGGCGCCTCGGCGAGCAAGACATGGGGGGTAACGGTCGGAAACGTCGCACCGGAGGTCTGGAGCGAAGGGAAGGACTTCGTCATGGCTGTAGGCGAGGAAACCGGCCGGTACTTCGGCTTCTACCTCGTCGATTGCAATATCGGCGATTCACTCACCTTTACCCTGTCCAATTCGAACCCGACCGTGGTGAAAGACAGCGTGGATGGAGTCAACGCCTACTTCAAGGGACTCACCACGGGCACGACGACGATTACGATGACCGCGGTAGACAAGGCGGGGCTGACGGCCGAGGTCAGTTACGTCATCACGGTCGACAACAACAGGGCGCCGATCGTCATCGACAGCATTTCGAAACAGATAACCGTTACGAAGGGAGACACGCTCAGGTTCGTTCTGACGGACCATTTCGAAGATCCGGACGGGGATAAGCTGAAATACAGTGTTGCGGCGCACCGGGGGCTCAACAAGAAGATACGGGGCGATACGCTTTGGGTGATGGCAGTCGGCGTGGGCAGAAAACACCTGTTGGTGACCGCCAGGGATCCTGAGGGGCGCCAAGTGTCGCAGTCCTCCACGGTCACGGTGGAGGACCCGCAAGAGGATTCGCAGCTTGTGCTTTCGGTCGACAGCCAGGAACAACCGCCGGGCCCCGGTCCATGGGTCGTTGCGGCTTCCGAGACCGTGCGCCGCGGCCCTGCGCGCTCCGGACCTCGAGAGTGGCCGGCACGGGGCCGGGCACCATCGCGTCGATCGGGAGCGGTCGCCGTGGACTCCGGCTGAGTCCCGTGGCCCTCGGGGGGACGACGCACTGACCCCGGGGGGAGAATCCTCGCGGCGGCGAGGCCCGGCGGATACACTACTGTGGCAAACGCCCGTTCAACCGCCATTGCCAGGAACTCTCCACCAATGATGTTCCCACTGCGGCCCTGCCGCCCATCGTCCCCCGACCGGCCAACCGCCGCCACCTCTCGTCGTGCAGGCGCCTTGACTCGACTATCGCGCGCAGTGTGGCCGGCCCTCGCCCTCCTGACCATCGCCTGCTCCCCCCCTGACAGACAGGAAGATCCGAGTTCCGCCGGCTCCGATCCGCCCGGCGCCTCCACTGAACCCACCGCCCCGCTCGTCCAACTCCTCGCCGACGGCCACGTCCTCTTCGGCGTCTTCTCCGGTGACAGGACCGCCGAGCAGGGCGCCGCTATGGGCCGAAACCGAGAACTGGACTTCGTATTCTACTCCCTGGAGTCAGGTCCATTTGACATAATGACAACTAAAGTTTACATGTCGGGGGTTGCCGAGGGGTCGGCACCGGATCCGCCCCACCCGATCGTGCTGCGGGTGCCCGCCATCCGCGACGGGGTGGAGGCGGCGGAGGCCAACGTGGCCGAGGCGCTCGAGGCGGGTGTGGCGTCGATCGTTTTTCCGCACGTGGAGTCCGCAGAGGAGGCGGCGGTGGCGGTCTCGGTGATGGGCGAACGTCTATGGCCGGGCAACCCCGACGGCGATCTGGTGAACATCCTGATCATCGAGGACCGGGTGGGGGTGGAGCGTGCCGACGAGATCGTGGGGACCGAAGGGGTGAGCATCGTGTTCCCCGGACCGGGGGATCTGCGCAGGGCCTACGAGGGGGATATGGAGGCGGTGGAAGGCGCCATCCAGACGGTGCTGGCCGCGTGCCAGCGCCACGGGGTGCCGTGCGGGATCACGGCGGGCGTGGACGACATCGAGGAGCGAATAGGGCAGGGGTTCAGGGTGTTTATCGTGAGCGATCCGGCGGCCGTGACGGTGGGGAGGGGGGTGGTGGGGCGGTAGCTGCGCTCGGTCTGCGAACTCGAGCCCACACGGGTTGCCGGGCCCACAACTTGCGCCGGGTCCATGATTCGCCCCCAATGTTCTTCCACGTCCATGATTCGGATTCCGCCGACCCCACCCCACGCACAGGACATCCCATGAGCCGCACCAGTCGCCCGGTCGCCGCGCCAGCCACCCTGGCGTTCGCCACCCTCGCCGCACTCGCCGTCGCCCCCACCCCCACCGCCCCCCAGCAGATCCCCACCCCCGAAGACTTCTTCGGCCACCAGATGGGCGCGGACCGCAAACTCGCGCACTGGGACAAGCTGGTCGAGTACTACGAACTCATCGGCGCCGCCAGCGACCGCGTCCAGGTCGTGCACATGGGCCCATCCACCCTGGGCGAGCCCTTCCTCTCGATCTTCGTCTCGTCCCCCGGGAACCTTGCCCGCCTCGACGAACTCAAGCGCCTGAACGCGGTCCTGCAGGACCCCCGCGGACACACCCGCGCCGAGGTCGACGAAGCGATCGCGAACGGTAAGGTCGTCTTCGTCCAGTCGTACGCGCTGCACTCCACCGAAGTCGCGGGCGCCCAGTCGCCCGCCGAGATCGTGTACCTATTCGCCACCCGCGACGATGCCGAGATCCACGAGATCCTCGACAACACCGTCTCCATCCTCATCCCCGCCTTCAACCCGGACGGGGTCGGCATCGTCAACGAGTGGTACGACCGCTGGGTCGGCACCGAGTACGAGGGCGCGCGCCCGCCCGAGCTGTACCACCACTACATCGGTCACGACAACAACCGCGACGCCTTCATGCAGAACACCGTCGAGTCGCGCTACGGGGCCGAGATCATGTTTCGGGAGTGGATCCCGCAGGCATTCATCGACCATCACCAGATGGGCGCGTACACGGCCCGCATCTACCTGCCCCCGTACGCCGAGCCGATCCGTCCCGAGGGCGACCCGCTCGTCTGGCGCGAGATGTCGTGGTACGGCGCGCACATGGCGTACCGAATGGAGGAGATGGGATTCCAGGGCACGGTGAACGCGGCGATCTACTCGGGGTGGGGGCACTTCGGCTTCCACTGGATCACGCCCTTCCATAACATCGCCGGGATGCTCACCGAGTCGGCCAGCGCCCGTCTGGCGACTCCGCTCTACGTGCATCCGGACCAGCTGCGCGGCTCCCGGCAGCTCCCCGAGTACGAAGCCCAGACAACCTTCCCGAACCCGTGGCCGGGCGGTTGGTGGCGGGTGCGCGACATCGTGGAGCGGCAGATCGTGGCGACGTTTTCACCGCTCGAGATTGCCGCGAAGAACCGCGAGACGGTGCTCAGGAACGCGTACAACAAGTCGAGCCGGCAGATCCAGCGCGGCATGGACGGCGAGGTGAAGGCGTACGTCATCCCGGCCGCGCAGCACGACCCGCTCACCATGACCAAGATGGTCAACAAGCTGCTTCTGCAGGGCATCACGGTCGAGCACGCGGCAGAGGGCTTCAATCACGAGGGCCGGGTGTACGGCGCGGGCAGCTACGTGGTGTCGATGGCGCAGCCCAAGCGGGGCGTGATCCGCTGGCTGCTGGGCCAGACCAACTACCCGGACAACAGCTATACTCGTACCGCCACCGGCGATCCGATCCGCCCCTACGACATGACGGGCGACGTGATCGCGGAATTCATGGGGGTGAGGGTGGACCCGGTGGGGACGGCGGTGGAGGCACCGCTGACCGAGGTCCGGGGGATGCTCGGGGTGGTGGGGACGGTGGCTGCGGAGGCGCCGCACGGGTATCGGATCGACGGGTCGCTGAACGACGCGTTCAAGGTGGTCAACGGGCTCTTCGAGGCGGGGGCCGGCGTGAGGCGGGTGACCGGGTACGGGGTTGGGGTGGGGCGGGGAGACTTTGTCGTGGATGCGGACACCGATCTGGGCACGCTCAGCGAGGTTGCCGCGGCGGTGGGTGTCCACCTCACCGCGCTCAGCGAAGATGCGTCAGCGGTCAGCCACCCCATCGCCCGACAGCGGATCGGCATGTACCAGCGCTACTACGGCGGCAACATGGACGAGGGCTGGACGCGCTGGCTGCTGGAGGAATTCGGCTTCGCCTACACCAGCCTCCTCGACGACGAGATCCTCGCGGGCGACCTGCACGAGCGCTGGGACGTGATCATCCTCCCCAACGACTCTAAGCAGATGATGCTGGGGCCGACCGGTTCGCCGGTGGGTGGCCGCGGTCCGGATCCCGCGGGCACGCCGCCCGAGTACCGCAGCGGTTTCGGCGCGGAGGGGGCCGCGGCCCTTGAGGCCTTCGTGAAGAACGGCGGCACCCTGGTAACTTTCGCACAGGCCGGCGACCTGGTCCTCGACGAGTTCGACGTCCCGGTCCGCAACGCCGTCGCCGGCATGTGGGGGAACGAATTCTGGGCCCCGGGCTCCACGCTGAAAGTGAATGTCGACACCTCCAGCCCCTTCGCCTACGGCATGCCCGAGGACGCGCTCGCCGCATACCTCGCGGGCGGACAGGTCTACGAAACGATCCCCGGCGCGCGTAGCAACGATGTGCGGCGCGTGGTCACCTACATCGACCGCGACATCCTACAGAGCGGCTGGCTGCTGGGTGAGGAGGCCATTGCGAACAAGGCGGCGATGGTGTCGGTCGCGCACGGGGAGGGGAGCATCGTGATGATCGGGTTCCGGGCGCAGCACCGGGCGCAGACGCACGGGACCTTCAAGCTCGTGTTCAACGCGCTGGTGGGGCGGGGGGGATGATGGATACACGCACCCGGTCAGGAGCACGGGGCCGAGTTCGATGATGGGACGTTTCCTCCGGCGGGTGCGAATTCTGCGAAAGTGACTGCTATGTAAGCTGCACTTTACACAGTGACAACCATGCTTGTCATTTGACGCTTGATACGGGACCGTGCGCGTTTCAGCTGAAACGTTCCCCGCGTGGCGATTGAGCGCGCCGGTTCCCCGGCGGCCGCCGACAGGTCTCCTGGCGGCGAAAGAACCAGTCCCATCCGGTCATTCCCGCGCCCGCGGCCCCCCGCGAAGTTCCCGCCCTGACCACCGAAGGCCCAGCGGATTCGGCCCCCTACGCCGCCCCCCGCCGACCTTCCCACCGGGGGGAAACGCCCGCGATGCCGGGAAAGCAGCGGCCCGAGAATCCAAAGCACGACGCGTCGTACAAGAACTTCTTCACCCACCCGCGGACCGTCGTCGACACGCTGCGCGCGGCCGCCGGCGACATCGCCCGGCACCTCGACTTCGCCACCCTGGAACGCATGCCGGCCAGCTTCGTCACCGAGCATCTCGGCCAGCGGCACACCGACATGCTCTGGCGCATCGGGACCGTCGGCGGCGGCTGGGTCTATATCCTGATCCTGCTGGAGTTCCAGTCCACCGTCGACCGCCGCATGGCGCTGCGCATGATGGACTACACCGCCACGATGTGGATGCGGCTCGGCAAGGATGACCTCGGACCCGGCGGCGAGTACCCCTTCGTGCTGCCCGTCGTCATCTACAACGGAGAAAGGCCCTGGACCGCGGCGACCGATATCGGCGACCTGCTCGGCCCTTTGCGCGGCGAACCGCTTGGATACCGGCCCCGACTCCGATATCTTCTCATCGAAATGCGGAAGCAGGATCCGGCCTCGCTGCCACCGGACAACGTGCTGGCGATGATCGCGAGGTTCGAGCAGGCTCCCGCGGCGGAGCTGCTGGAGGAGCTGATCGCGGGGCTGTCGGACTCGCTCGCGGCGGTCGGTGAGCCGGAACTGAACGCCGCCTTCTGGGAGTGGATCGAACGGGTATTGACGCTACGGCACGGTCCGAAGGGTGAGAGACTCCAGCGGACACTACGAAAGAGGAGAGAGGAGCAAGGAACGATGACGTTGATCGAGCGGGCGCGGAAGTGGGGCGAGGAGCGGGACCAGTTGTGGTTGCAGAAGGGAATCGAGCGGGGCATCGAGCAGGGGATCGAGCGGGGCATGCAGAAGGGCATCGAGAGGGAGCGGCAGGCCTCGGTCGAGCGGGAGTGTGAGCTGGTCTTTCGGATGGTCAGCCGCAGGTTCGGTCCCGGCACCGCCGATCGGCTCCGGCCGACGCTGGCGGGGATCCGCATCCCGGAAGACGTCGTCGCCGTCGCCGATGCGGTGATCGAATGCGAGACCGGCGAGGAGTTCCTCCGGCGGGTGCGGGACCTTTGATTTCGGCAGCGTGAGCGCGGTCGTCCCTCACCCGGAACTCAATACGCGTTCCCGGCTGCGCGCGCTCAGGTGTTCAACTGTTTTCGGCATCTGACCGACCCCCCACCACCCCCCGCAACCACCCCACCCCCTCGACCGAATTCGCCGCGATCACCGACCCCGCTTCCACCCCCACCCCACCACCCTCCACCCGCTCCACCACGCCCCCCGCCTCCGTCACCAGCAACACCCCCGCGCCGTAGTCCCACGGCGCCAGCCGCGATTCCCAGAACCCGTCCAGGATGCCGTTGGCCACATAGGCAAGGTCAATCGCCGCGGCCCCCGTTCTCCGCACCCCCGCCGTGCGCCTGAGCACCCGGTCCAGTTCGGCCAGGTAACCCGGCAGCAGTTCATGCGCCTTGAACGGGAACCCCGTCCCCACCAGAAAGCGCTCGATTCTTTCCGTTCGGCTGACCCGAATCCGTTCACCGTTTTCCCACGCCCCCCGTCCCCGCGCCGCCGTCCACCCCTTGCCGAGCGCCTGCGCTTCCACCGCGGCCGCCACGGCCCCCTCCGCGTCCCACACGGCCACCGAGGCCGCGTGATACGGGTGCCCGTGCAGGAAGTTGGTCGTCCCGTCGAGCGGGTCCACGAGCCAGAGGTATTCGGTGCCCGGGGCGCCTTCACGTCCACCCCCGTCCTCCTCGGCCAGCACCCTGTGATCCGGATGCCGCGCGGCGATCACCGCCGTCGCGGCCTCCTGCGCGGCCATGTCCACATCGGAGACGAAGTCGCTGTGCGCGGTCTTTTCGTCGATCCAACGACTTCCGCCGCGCCCCGCCGCCTCGCGATGCACCCGCGCCGCCACATTCGCGGCCTCCTTTGCGGTCGCCAGCAGGCGATCGACTGCCGATACATCCGGGTTGGATTGCTTCACTTCAGCTACTCGCAATGTAAAGAGAAGTTTCCATAATGGAAAGTGCAGTATACATGGTGTTTTCATAGTGGGCCGCTGCGGCCCCACTCCTCGTTGTGCCTCTTCCGGCCCGGCGCCTCGCCGCTGCCGATGCCCGGACGGCTCTGTCCGAGGACTGCCCACTCCCGGAAGGGTCGAACTCGCGGCCACGCTCCGCTAACTTAGCACTCCACAATCACCCGCCTGCCCACCAGGCGGGCTCTCCACCCCACAAACGCCCCACCACACCCTCCCCCCATGCCCCCCCGCAAACGCGTCTACTCCGGCATCCAGCCCACCGCCGTCATGACCATCGGGAACTACTTCGGCGCCGTGCAGAACTGGGTGCGGCTGCAGGACGAGTGCGACTGCGTCTACTGCGTCGTGGACCTGCACGCCATGACCGCCACCTACGACGCAGCCGAACTGAGGCACGCGTCCACCGAGATGTTCGTCAGCCTGCTGGCGGCCGGCATCGATCCGGACCGGACGGTCGTCTACATCCAGTCCACTGTTCCCGAGCAGACCGAACTGTGCTGGATGCTGTCGACACTCACCTCGCTCGGCGACCTCTCCCGCATGACCCAGTTCAAGGAGAAATCGAGCCTCCTCAAGGGCGGACTCGCCGAGGACGACGGCACCTTCATCTCCGCCGGCCTCCTCTTCTACCCCGTCCTCCAGGCCGCCGACATCCTGGCCTACCGCGCCGACTGCGTACCCGTCGGCCAGGACCAGTCCCAGCACCTCGAATTGAGCCGTGGCATCGCCAGGCGCTTCAACTCCCGTTTCGGCTACCTCTTCCCCGAGCCCGAGACCCTGCATACGCCCATCACCAAGGTCCTGTCCACCGCCGATCCGACCCGCAAGATGAGCAAGAGCCTGGGTCCGAAGCACTACATCGGCCTCTTCGAGGAGGAGGACTCGATCCGCAGGAAAATCCGCTCCGCGGTGACCGACTCGGGCGCGGCGCCGACGGGGGACTCGGAAGACCGCCAGGCCAGCCCCGGCATCGAAAATCTGCTCACCCTGCTGGGCGCCTGCGGCCACCGGGACGAGGCAGCACAGATGCGCCGGGATTACTTCGCGGGTACTTTGCGCTACGTTGATCTCAAGGGCCTCACCGCGGACGCGCTCGTGGCCCTGACCAGCGAGATGCGGGACCGCCGCGCCGACATCCTCCACCGCGAGACCGATCTGGAGGGACGGATCATGGAAATGGGGGAAAGGGCCCGTGCCGTGGCCGGGGAAACCCTCGCGCTCGCCAGGGAAAAGATGGGGACGTTCGCTCCCCCAACCTGACTTTACAGGAGACCTTATAGTCCGTCGCCCCGAACCGCGAGCGGACTGGCCGTCCAAGGACCGAAGGAGAAGAAAGATCGACATCAGTGGAGTGATGATCCCCACCACCACCCCCTTCGACCCCGTCACCGGCGAGGTCGACCTGGTGGCGCTCAGGCGCAACGTGGAGAAGTGGACGCCGACCGGCATTCGGGGCCTCGTCATCGGGGGCTCGACCGGCGAGGCCGTCTTCCTGGACGAGCAGGAGCGCGACCGGTGCTGGGACGTGGTCGCCAGGTCCGTCCCGGCTAACATGCTGCTCGTGGCCGGCACGGGCGCCGAATCGCTGCGCACCACCCTGCGCCTGACCCGCATGGCCGCCGACCGCGGCTTCCACGCGGCCCTGGTCCAGCCGCCTGCCTTCTACAAGGGCGCGATGACACCCGCCGTAGTCCGCGACCACTACCTCGCCGTGGCCGACGGCGCGCCGATTCCCGTCATCCTCTACCAGGTGCCGACGAGGTTCAGCACCCTCGACTTCCCGGCGGGGCTCATCGCCGAACTGTCCGCCCACGAGAACATCATCGGAATCAAGGATTCGCGGGGGAAGCTGGAGACGGTGGGCGAGCTGGTGACGCAGACCGCCCGCGGCTTCCAGGTCCTCGTCGGGAGCGGATCCCTCCTCTACGCGGCGCTCGAGATCGGCGCGGTCGGAGGCATCCTGGGCGTGGCCAACCTGGCGCCCCGCGACTGCTCCCGCATCCACGCGCGCTTCATGGCGGGTGACACGGCCGCCGCAGGCAGGATCCAGCAACGGGTCGGCCCACTGCACAACGCCGTCGTGGGCGGCATGGGCGTGGCGGGGGTGAAGCGCGCGCTCGACCTCCTGGGCTACCGCGGCGGCGCACCCCGTCCCCCCCTCAAGCCCCTCCCCGAGAGCCGGCACGGCGAAGTGGCCGAACACCTCAAGCGGGCAGGCCTCCTCGCGGCAGGCGTCCTGGCACACGCGTGACGGGCGGCACAATGGTCAGAAGGGACGCGCCCGGCGCGTGCACCGTCATCGTCGGGTGCCAGTGGGGAGACGAGGGCAAGGGCAAGGTCGTCGATGTGCTCGCCGGCGACATGGACGTCGTCGCGCGCTACCAGGGTGGCGCCAACGCGGGGCACACCGTGCACGTGGGCGACCACCACATCGTGCTGCACCAGGTGCCGTCCGGCGTGCTTCATCCGGGGAAGCGGTGTCTGCTGGGTAACGGGGTGGTGCTCGACGTGGACCAGTTCTTCGGCGAACTCGACGGGCTGGCCGAGCGGGGTGTGGATCACGGCGGCCGCATCGGGGTCAGCACGCGTGCGCACGTCGTCTTCCCGTACCACAAGGCGCTGGATATGGCGGCCGAGGCGGCCGCGCGCCGCAAGATCGGCACGACGGGGCGCGGAATCGGTCCCGCGTACGAGTCCAAGACGGGGCGGCGGGGGGTGCGCGTCGCCGACCTGCTGGACCGCGCGGGCGGGGCGGACAGGGTGGGGCGGGGGATCGAATGGGCGCGCGACCGGCTGCTACAACTTGGTGCCGACCCCGACACGGCCGGGACCGTCGAGGACTCCCTCGCCCTGGCCCACCGCCTCCCCTCCGTAGCCACCGATGTCGGCGACGAGATCGCACGGGCACTGCGGAGCGGCAAGCGCGTCCTCCTCGAGGGCGCCCAGGGAACCGCCCTCGATGTCGACCACGGCACCTACCCCTACGTGACCTCGTCCAACACCACGGCGGGGGGCGCTGCGGTTGGAGTCGGCATAGGCCCCACCGCGATCGACTCGGTGACGGGCGTGGTCAAGGCCTACACCACCCGCGTCGGCAACGGCCCTCTCCCGAGCGCTTTCGATCCCGACATGGACGAGCGCATCCGCGAACTGGGCGCCGAGTTCGGGGCCACCACCGGCCGTCCGCGCCGCTGCGGCTGGTTCGACGCCGTCCTGGCCGCCTACTCCGCCCGCGTCAACGGCCTGACCGGGATCGCCGTCACCAAGCTGGACGTACTGGACACCCTTCCCGAACTGAAGATCGCGACCGGCTACCGCATCGACGGCGACACGCACACGCTCTTCCCCGCCTGCGTCCACGAGCTCGAACACGCCGAGCCCGTCTACGAGACCCTCCCCGGCTGGCAGTCCCCAACCACCGAAGCCCGCACCATGGGCGACCTCCCCGCCAACGCCCGCGCCTACCTGCACCGCATCGAGGAGCTGGTGGGCGCGCCCATCGTGATGGTCTCGGTGGGGACGCGGCGCAGCCAGGTGATCCGCAGGGGGTGAACATTGAATCCCATCCCAACTCCGACTATGCTTAAAGGCTGTACCGCTTCCATTGCGGACACCGATGTTTGAAGACCTGAGCAGGAAACTGGACGGGGTCCTGGGGCGCTTCCGCCAACGCGGGCTCCTCACCGAACCCATGATCCGGGAAGGCCTGCGGGAGGTGCGACGAGCCCTCCTGGAGGCCGACGTCAACTTCAAGGTCACACGGGAGTTCCTGAACCGGGTTCAGGAGAAGGCGATGGGCGAACGGGTGCTCAAGTCCGTGTCGCCCGGCCAGCAGATCGTCAAGATCGTGCACGACGAGCTGGCGCGCCTGATCGGCGGCGAGGGCGAGAACGACCTGCAATGGTCGCCGGCGCCCCCCACCGTCATCATGCTGGTGGGACTGCAGGGGTCCGGAAAGACATCCACCGCGGGCAAGCTTGCCAAACGGCTCAGCCGGCAGCGGCGGTCCGTTCTTCTCGCAGCCTGCGACCTCTATCGTCCCGCGGCGGTCGATCAGCTGCGGGTGCTGGGCAAGCAGGTCGGGGTGCCGGTTCACCACGAAGACGGTGCCACCGACCCGGTTGCGGTTGCCACCGAGGCGCACCGCCGCGCACGCAGCGCCAAGGCGGATGTCCTCGTCGTCGACACGGCCGGAAGGCTGCAGATCGACCAGCCGCTCATGGACGAGCTGGCACGGCTCAAGGAGGCACTCAAGCCGCGCGAGATCCTTCTGGTGGCCGACGCCATGACCGGCCAGGAGGCGGTGCGGATCGCGCAGGGCTTCGACGAGGTCCTGGACCTGACCGGCTTCGTCATGGCCAAGATGGACGGCGACGCCCGCGGCGGCGCGGCGCTCTCCATTCACGGCGTCACGGGGAAGCCGCTCAAGTTCGTCGGAACCGGCGAAGGGATGAACGCGCTGGAAGCGGTCGACCCGCAGCGCATTGCCGGACGGATCCTTCAGAAGGGAGATGTCGTCGGACTGGTCGAGCGCGCGCAGGCCGTGGTCGACGCGAGCGAGGCCGAAGCCCTGCAGGAGAAGGTGCTGGGACGCGGCCGCTTCACCCTGGAGGACTTCCTGGTGGCCATGCGGCAGGTGCTGAAGATGGGACCTCTGGACCAGCTCATGAAGATGGTGCCCGGGGTGTCCCGGACGATGCCCGTCGGCGACGTGGACCCGAAGAAGATCAAGCACATCGAGGCGATCATCCTCTCCATGACGCCCGAGGAACGCCGTCGTCCCGAGATCCTGAACGGGTCGCGCAGGAAACGGATCGCCCGCGGAAGCGGCCGGCCCGTCTCCGAGGTCAACCGCCTCATGAAGCGGTTCGCCGAAATGGAAAAAATGTTGAAATCGATGAAGGGGTTCATGCCCCGCATACAGACCTGAACCGAACAGAGCCAAATGTCCGTAAAGATTCGCCTCCGTCGCATGGGGAAGAAGAAGCAGCCCCACTATCGCATCGTCGTCACCGACAGCCGCTCCCCGCGCGACGGCCGGTTCGTCGAGAACATCGGCTATTACCATCCCATCTCCCACCCGGCCACGCTGAAGGTCGACCTGGAGCGCGTGGACTACTGGGTGGGCCAGGGCGCCATCGTGTCCCCGACGGTCGGAAGTCTGGTATCGAGGGCGCGGGCAGGCGGCGACGAAACCATGGCGCTGGCCGGCGCGCCTGCCGATGACGACGCGCGTGCGGATGCCGCAGCCGAAAACGGGGCGGCCGCCGAAACCGCGACCGATGCCGGAGACAGTGCCGAGTCCGAAGCCGCGACCGATGCTGGAGACAGTGCCGAGTCCGCCGCCGCCGAGCCGGAAGAAGCCGAAGCCGAGGAGACCCCCGCCGCCTCCGAAGACGGGGAACCCGCCGAAGCCGAGGCCGCCGCCGACTCCGACACCGCCTGAATCTTGACCGGGGGCGGCCATCCCCCCTTCCTCGTGGTGGGTCACCTCAGCAAGGCCCACGGTACGAAGGGCGAACTCTACATCTGGCCGCTGACGGACTATCCCGGAAGCCACTTCATCCCCGGCGCCGTCCACCTTCCCGGCGACGAAGACGGCAGCAATCCTTCCCCCACCCTGCCCGAACTGACCATCGAGTCCATCCGTCCCTACCGGAAGGGCTTCCTGGCCAGGTTCGTCGGCTTCGGCGACCGGACCGCGGCGGAGCGGCTGCGCGGGCTCTACCTGCTGCGCCCCTTCGACACCATCGACGAGCTGGCCGCTGACGAGATCTTCTACCACGAACTCCTGGGCGCCACCGTGGTCACCGGGGACGGGTCCGTGCTCGGCACCGTGAAGGAAGTCTACCCCGTTCGACCCGCCCATCTGCTCGAGGTGACGGGCCCCGACGGCGACCTGCTGCTGCCGCTGAGCCCTCAGGTGATGGTGGAGTTCGACCGCGAGCGCCGCCGCGTCGTCGTCGACCCGCCGGAGGGACTGCTGCCGTGATCCGGATCAACATCGTGACGATCTTCCCCGGCTTCTTCGGGACTCCCCTGGAGGCGAGCATCCCCGGCCGGGCCGCGAAGGCGGGCCGGGCCTCGTATCGCGTGATCGACCTGCGCGACTACACGCACGACGTCCACCGCACCGTCGACGACATCCCCTACGGCGGCGGCGCCGGCATGGTCATGAAGCCGGAGCCCTTCTTCGAGGCCGTCGACGATCTCGCTCCACGCGGCCCGATCGTCCTCATGTCGGCGCGCGGCAGGCGATTCCGCCACGACGACGCGGTGCGCCTGTCACTCGAACCCGAAGTCACGCTCCTGTGCGGTCACTACAAGGACGTCGACCAGCGGGTCGCCGACCACCTGGCCACCGAAGAGCTGTCGATCGGGGACTTCGTGGTCTCGGGCGGCGAGGTGGCGGCGCTTGCCGTGACCGATGCCGTGGTGCGGCTCCTGCCCGGGGCGCTCGGCGACCACGAGTCCGCGTCCTCGGACTCCTTCTACGACGGGGACGTGATCTCGGCGCCGTCGTACACCCGTCCCGCGGAGTACCGGGGCCAACGCGTGCCCGAAGTCCTGCGTAGCGGAGACCACCGCCGGATCGAGAAATGGCGGGAGGAGGCCTCGGAAAGGCTCACCCGGAGGCGGCGCGGGAAGTCCTGACAGACCGTGGCGGTTTCCCGCCGAAAACACAGGCGGGATGGAGAGGGGGGACTCGTTGGCGGGGTGCCGGCGCCGGCGGCTATCGATTTCCGGAAGACTGGTTCGCCGCCGCCGCCTCCTGCCGGCCCTCCAGTGCCTGGACGACCTGCTCCCGCAGAGACTCGATGGTCGCGGCCGCCTCCTGCCGCCCCTCCAGCGCCTGGACGACCTGTTCGCGCGTCCGCGCCGCGGCCAGCGCGGCAGCCAGCGCCTCGAGTTCCGCCTGGAGCTCCGCGTCCACCGTCCTGACCGGTTCCCGCACGCGGACGGTAGTTGTTCTGATTCTCGGGCACCGCCGCTTCCTGACCTCCCCGTGACGGTCCACCGAGTAGCTCCACGTCACCCGCGTCGGCGTGCTGGATACGGTGGAAAAATAAAGGGACTCGCACTCCCGCGTCGCCTCCATCCGGTTGTCAAGCGGACCTCCAAGCAGGGCTGCGGTACCGCCCGCTCCGATCGTCGCGCCTGCCAGAATCGCCCCGATAGCCATGAAATCCGTGCCGTTCCTTCTCATTGTGCCGCCTCCGTGCCGAGCGTTGCGAGGGTGTGTTCTTCTTGGACACGCCGCCCGCCCGTATCGTTGCCCGAATCGTGGTCGTACCGTTGCCGGCCCTTCCAAAAGATCCCCGACGAATCTATCTTTGCTGGCCAGCAAGTCCGTGGAGGAATCGCCGCTCGAATGCCCTGGGGGTTTTTCCGCGGACTTTTGGCGCAGAAACGCGAAACGGTAACGAAAACACGAAGAGGAGCCCGGCCATGGCGGACATCCTCCACCAGCTGGATATGGAACAGGCGCGGGACGACCTGCCCGACTTCGCTCCGGGCGACACGATCAAGGTCCTCTACCGGGTCCGCGAGGGGCAGAAGGAACGGATCCAGATCTTCGAGGGCGTGTGCCTCGGGCGGCGCGGTTCGGGGATGGGCGAGACCTTCACGGTCCGCAAGATCTCTGGCGGCATCGGCGTGGAACGCGTCTTCCCGGTCCATGCACCCACCGTCGGCGGCGTCGAGGTTGTACGGCGCGGACGGGTGCGCAGGGCCAAGCTCTACTACCTGAGGGGACTGCGCGGCAAGGCCGCCCGCATCAAGGAAAAGCGGACGTTCCGGCCGCACTAGCGCGGACCTGTCCACGCACTGCTGACATCGGCCGCAGGTGCCCTCCACACCCGGCCCAGACCACATCCTCGAGTACGAACGCGGGTTCTGGGGACGCAATCTCGTTAATGTGGCCGGCGTGGACGAAGTCGGTCGGGGCCCCATCGCGGGACCGGTTGTCGCGGCTGCCGTCATCCTCGCCGAAGGGGTGTTCATCGACGGAGCCACCGACTCCAAGGCCCTGACCCCGCAAAGACGTTCCGAAATCGCGCGCGAGATCCACGCGCGGGCCGCTGCCGTCGCGCTCGGGGCGGCATCGGTGCGGGAGATCGACCGCCACAACATCCTCCAGGCCACCACCCGCGCCATGAGCAGGGCCCTCGCGCGCCTGCCCGTTCACCCGGATCACGTCGTCGTCGACGGGCTGCCGGTGCGCGGCCTCGCCTGGGAGCACGAGGCGGTGGTGGGCGGCGACGCGCTCGTCCATTCGATTGCCTGCGCGTCGATCGTGGCCAAGGTCTGCCGCGACCGCCTGATGACGCGCCTGGCCCCCCGCTACCCGAAGTACGGGTGGGAGCGCAACATGGGCTACGCCACCCGGGGCCATCGGAGCGCCGTGCGGGAGGTCGGCCTGACCCCCCACCACCGCACCACCTTCGGACTGTTGCAGCTGGAGCTGCCGCTTGAGGACCTCGGTGCCCGCGCGGATTCCTCCGCCGACAGCCAGCCGGAGCATCCGCCCTCCGGCACCGGCCCGACTCCGGAAGTGTCCCGCTGAATCGCGGGCTTGGTTATTATTCCGGCGAGCCGGTAGCTCAGTTGGCAGAGCAACGGACTTTTAATCCGTAGGTCCTGGGTTCGATTCCCAGCCGGCTCACTTCGCGGTTCGAGTTTCTCCAGGCCGTCTCCGGCCACCCCGCGGGCCCCGCTGGCGTCCCTCCAGCCCGTTGCCTAAGGTTCATGGCCCATAACCGCAATCCGGTGACCTGCGTTGTAATCCCCGCTTTCCATTATGGAAACTGGAGTTGACATGAATCGCCTCCACCCCCGGTCCCTCCGCCGCGCGGTGCTTGCCGTCTGTCTCGCCGCCGCCGGCACCCGCACCGCCCCCGCCACCGCCCAGGACATCCAGCTCCAGGGCGACGACCCCGGTCTCGCCACTCTCGCCGCCGAGGTCGCCCGTCTGGCCGAAGCCGCCCGCGGCACCGTCGGCGTCGCCGCCCACCACCTCGAAACGGGACGCGGTTTCACCCTCAACGGCGACCAGCGCTTCCCCATGGCAAGCACCTACAAGGTCCCCATCGCGGTGCGCATCCTGTCCATGGTCGACGGGGGCGAGATCGCGCTCGCCGACATGGTCGAGATCGAGCAGCGGGACGTCTACCTGACTGCCAGCACCATCAGCGACCTCATCGACGAACCGGGCCTGCAGATCTCGATCCACAACCTGCTCGAGATGATGCTCCAGACCAGCGACAACATCGCGACCGACGTGCTCATGCGCGAAGCGGGCGGCGCTGCGGCGGTCACCAGGCACATGGCCGAGGCGGGAATCGACGGAATCCGCGTCGACCGTCCCACCTGGGCCCTCATCGCCAACTGGCTGGGCGCCGCCGAGGTCAGCGAGGCGAACCGGATCGACCCCGGCCCCTACCGCGAGCTCCTCGAGGCGGAGCGGACGGACGCCGACATCGCAGCCCTCAACGCCGCCTTCAACCCCGATCCGCGCGACACCTCCACCCCGGCTGCCATGGCCGAACTGCTCAGGAAGATCCGGGACCGCGAGCTGCTCTCCGAAGAGAGTTCCGCGCTGCTCATCGACATCATGTACCGGTGCCAGACCGGCGAGGGGCGGCTGAAGGGTGTGCTGCCCCCGGGCACGCAGGTGGCCCACAAGACCGGCACGATCGGGCAGACGACCAACGACGTTGGCATCATCGACCTGCCGGGCGGCGCGGGTCACGTGGTGGCGGTCGTGTACATCAAGGAGTCGGAGATCGAGACGTATGCGGACCGCGAGCCGGTGATCGCGCACATCGCGCGGGCGATTCATGATTATTTCGTGTTCAATGGGGGTTGAGGGGGGAGGACGATGTTAGAATTGAGAGACTACACCGGAAAACTGAATCTGGGAGGAGCTAAGACAATGGACGAAGTGGTTGACAGATTCCAGCGGGGGTTGAACGAGCTGGTCCGGAGGGGTACCCGGGAGGGCCGCCGGGAGGGTCACCGGGACGGCCGCCGGCAGGGTCGGGCAATGGTCCTGCGGCGAGTGGTCGCGCGGAGGTTCGGAGTGGAGACGGCGGGGCAGGTGTCCGAGGTGCTCGAACGGTTGCCCGATCCGGATGCCATCGACAGGGTGACCGATGCGTTGTTCGAGTGCGGAACCGGCGAGGAGTTCATCGAGCGGGTGCGCACGGTCTGATCGTTCGTCCGGTTCTGAAGTCGGTGGGGCGCGCGCTTCGGAACGCGCGCCGGGCACCGTCGCCCATCATCCTTGCTGCGGCGTTGGCCATCCCGTCCACCGCCTGCCGAGACGCGGCGCGCGACGATCTCAACGGCCTCGCCGACCACATCCGCGCGTCCATGGCAGACTGGGAGCTGCCGGGGCTGGCGGTCGCCGTGGTGCACGGAGACGAGGTGATCTTCGCCGAGGGGTTCGGGGTGAAGGAGTTGGGCCGGGAGGACCCGGTCGACGAGCACACCCTCTTTCAGATCGGGTCGGTTTCCAAGTCTTTCGGGGCGGCGGCGATCGGGGTGCTGGTGGACGACGGGCTGGTCGAGTGGGACGATCCGGTGGTCGAGCACCTGCCCTGGTTTCGCGTGAAGGACGCGGAGTTCACGCGCCGGATGACGATCCGCGACCTGCTGGCGCATACGTCGGGAATGCCGGGCGATGCGTGGCCGGTGCTGGCCGTGATGGGGGGGCGGGAGGTGGCGGAGAGGGCGCGCCTGTTGGACAACTTCGGTGTGCCCGGAGACGGCCACAGCTACAGCAATCACGGGTACGGCGTGGCCGGGCTGGTGGTCGAAGAGGTGGTTGGGATGGGTTGGGGGGAGTGGGTGCGGGAACGCCTTCTCGACCCGCTCGACATGCGGGACAGCCGCGCGAGTCCCTTCGAGGTGTGGGATGCGCCGTTCGTCGCCCCCGCTTTTCTGGGCACGGCGCCGGCGGGGACACCGGGAATCGCGGATGCGCCCGGGAAGAATGTCGCGATGCCGCACGGGGTGGACCGGGATGGGGGGCGGCGCGTGCTGTCCTGGCAGTCGTACGACAACATGCAGGCGGCGGGGAGCGTGGTATCGAGCGCGGCGGAGATGGCGAACTGGCTGCGGATGCAGTTGAGCGGCGGCCGGTTCGGTGGCCGCACGGTCCTGAGCGAAGCGACGGTCGCGGAGATGCACGCGCCGCTGGTCGATGCCGGCACGACCTTTCTCTTCGCGGACAGCGCCGCGGGCACCTACGGTCTCGGGTGGAGCCGGACGACCTTCGAGGGCCGCGCCTACATCTCGCACGGGGGCGGGATCTTCGGGTTCCCGGCGTACGCGGCCATGCTGCCCGAGATCGGGGCCGGGGTCGTGGTGCTGGCCAACGGCAGCCTCTGGACGCCCTACTATCCCCACCACGAGATCGCCGCCCGCGTCTTCGCCCACCTTCTTGGGACCGAGCCGCGCGACTGGCACGGCATCGTCATGGAGCACACCGGCGCCATCCTGCAACAGGTCGAGCAGACCTACGCAGCCCAGGACTCGGCGCGTGTTTCCGGCACCAGTCCGACGAGGCCCATTAAGGATTACGTCGGGCGATATGCGGATATTCATGGCGCGGGCCATGCCGTGGTGGCAGAGGCGGGCGACGGCGGAATCAGGCTGCACTTCGGAGAGCCCGGCACCTTCTCCGGCGACATGGAGCACTGGAACGACGACGTATTCCGCCTCCAGTTTGACGGCGGAGACGGCCAGGCCTACAAGAGCTCGTTCGTGACCTTCACCGTCGAGCCGGAGGCTGGTGTCACCGTCATGGATCTGGGTTTCATGGGGCAGTACCGGAGGGAGCGATGAAGAACATTGCAGGGTTCGCCCTCCTCGTTGCCCTCGCGGCCTGCGGCGGATCCACCATGACGCCCGATCCCGACCCGGTCGAACCGGAGCGGCCCGTCCCCTGCACCTTCCCCAACGAGACGTGCGCGGAACGGGTGGAGATCGTGAACGGACTCTTTCTTCCGGTATACAGCACCCATCTGCTCTCGGGTGCGCAAGCAGGCGTGACACGCGGCCTCATCGTCATCCACGGCAACTTGCGGAACGCCGACACCTACTTCGAGACCGGGATACTTGCCGCCGCCGAGGCGGGCGTGACGGCGGTCACCGCGATCGTCGCCCCGCACTTCCAGACAAGCGACGACGATCCCGAAGCGGACGAACCCTTCTGGTCCAGCGCGGGGTGGAAACGGGGGAACCTGTCCCGGCCCGAGGGACCGTCGCCGCGGGTGAGTTCGTACGCGGCGCTGGACCGGATCGTGGACGCGTTCCTGAACTCGTCGCGCTTTCCGGCCATGCAGGAGATCGTGGTGGCGGGTCACTCGGCGGGCGGCCAGGTCGTACACCGTTACGCGGCGACCACCGAACACAAGGCGACGGATTCGGGCGTGGCCTTCCGGTACGTGGTGACCAACCCGTCCACCTACCTGTACCTGGGGCCCGAACGGGAGGACGCGGACGGCGGCTTCGCGGTCCCCGAGGCGGAGTGCGACGACTACGACGAGTGGCACTACGGGCTCGAGGACCGGAACAGCTACGCCGACCGTCTGGAAGCCGACTCCATCCGCGCCCAACTGGTCCGCCACGACGTCCGTATCCTTCTCGGAGATGCCGACACGCTCACCGCGTCACTCGACGTGAGCTGTGGCGCCGACCTGCAGGGACCGCGCCGCTACCACCGCGGCCGCACCCTGGTCCGCTTCATGGACGAGATGTTCGCCGGGCACGCCCACCGCGAGATGATCGTGCCGGGCGTGGGGCACTCGAGCCGGTCGATGTGGCTGTCAGGGGTGGGGGCGGGGGCGCTGTTCGGGAACTGAGGCGACGGGGGGAGGGGGGTGGGGGGTGGGGGGAGTAGCCGGTTGGTCGCGCGGGTCGGTGGTCTGGCGATCACGCGTAGGGGGTGCGCGTTCCACCGCTGCTTCCCTCGATTCCCCCCGCGCTCTCATCATCATCCACCCCCTCGCAGGCATCCACCCGACCCTGCGACGCGGCCTGCCACCATCCCCTTCCCTTCTTGACGACCCAGCCGTTCTCACGCGCGACCTTCAGGGCTCCGACCACCGAGTAGACCGGGTTCTCGGTGATGAACGATGTTCCGGTTTCCCGAAGGATCGTCAGGATGTCGCGGGCGCGGAGCGGGCCCCCGTCGTGGCGGAGGATCGCGACGACGCGCACGGCCAGGTCTTCGGTCGTCTCCCACCCGGCGTGCGAAACGCCGCCGTCCGGTTCGCCGGGCGATTCGATGCCGGGAAGCGGAGGGGCGCTCGCGAGCCATTCATCGAACTCTGCCACGAGCTTCCGCGCCTCCTCGACGCGCTTCAGGTAGGCCAGAAGCGCGGGGAGGTCGGGATGGGATGACGAGATCATCGGCGTGCTCCGTTGAGAGGAATTCAGGGACCTGGCTGGGTGCCTTGCGGGTGGCCCGCGGGATCCAGCGCGCGATGAACGTGGGAACACCGACATGATATTGTCAAGGATGTGATCTCCACATGTCGATCTTATGTCGCTTTAGTGATGACAGTGATTTTCCGATCAGTACCGTCACAGTCGATCCGCAAACCCGTCCCGACCGCCGATCGGAGATCCGGTCTCCGTGGACGGCCATGGCGGCGGCGGTCGCTCGCCGGGATCGCGCCTCTGAGCAATGCGGCAGGCGAGAAACAACCTGGAAGCGCTCAACGAGTTCGCTGCTGACCAGGCAAGGCCGTAGTGCCGTCGCGGTGGGTACTGATTCGCGCCGGCCCCCCCACCTGAATCGCGATATCCCCCCACGCGATAAAGGGGCGGTACTCCGGGCACGCCCGCCGGGAGACGTTCGTAGCGGACGTGGGGCGCTCCGGCCGGGATATGTAGCTGTCGGAGTCGGGGGCGGGGCCGCTCTTCCGGAACTGACGTCCGTGCGGGGACCTGTCGTGGGCGGATTCCAGCGTTGGATGAGGTGGCTGAACGCCAGATGTTGTGGTCCGCGGCGGTCGGGAGTACACATTTTGCGGTTTTCTTGTAACTTTCTTCTGTGAGGTCGCCGACCGGGCGGGTGGAGGGATTCGAGCCGTTGGACCCTTCCCCGGCCGGGGTCGGCAGCCTTCCCACCCCGAAAAACAGGAGCTAAGCGGTGCGAAACCTCATTTCCTTCACTGTGACGAGTCTGGCTGTGGCGTGTCTGGTCCTTCTTCCCGAGAGCGGGGTGCGGGCGGAGGCGTTGGCGGGTGGGGACGATGGGGGGGGTGGGGTTGAGGTTGCGGAGATTGTTGGGAGTGGGGATGACCGGGGCCCCGTAATAGCCAAGCCGACGGTTACTATCTCACACGCGCCCACTAGTCCGGGTGACCCAACGCCCAACCGTACCTACACTCTCACGTTTGCTTGGACGCAGAATGTGACCGGGTTTGACGTCGACGACATCGCGGTCACGAATGCCACGAAGTGCCAGAGCCTCATTGGGGACAATGACTCCTATACATGCGTCATTCTGATCGACCCAGACTGGGTAGGGCCCGTGACGGTCACGGTTCGCGCCGGTGCCGCTACCGCTACCGACGGGTCCAACGATACCAGCGATGCGCTGACGTACAGCTTCAATGTCGACAACAAGGTACCCGCATTGGTGACGGATGGAGCGACCGTTAGCAGGGATTCGATCGTCCTTCAATACGACGAACCGCTCAGCGAAGCGACCAGCCACCTACCAAGTACAGGTGCTTTTACCGTGACCATCGACCGGTCCACTGGCAACTCGGCTGCCGGAACGCCCTCGGTCTTCGACGTGAGAGTCAGGGGCGAGAGGGTGTACGTGCTGCTGCCAGAGGATGATTCGGTCTGGGCTGGGGAGACCGTAACACTTGACTACAGTACCGGTTCGCTTCGGGACTTGGCGGAGAATCACGCGACGTCCCTCAGTGGCATGGCGGTCAGGAACCTCAGAACGCTCGAGAAGCCCGGAACTGTCCAAGAGCTCTCTGCCGAGGGGGTCAACACCGACTCCATCAAGCTCGATTGGGATCCACCCGACGACGATGGCGGTTCCGCCATTACCGGCTATCGGATCCTGGGGTCGAACGACGGTAGCCAGTACGAGGTTCTCCGAGCCCTTACCGACGACATCGGCGCGGACACCGTAAGCGAATACGTGCATGATGGACTCGAACCGGATGAGACTTGGCATTACCTGGTGTCGGCGGTAAACGCCGTGGGTGAGGGTATTGCTACAGGGGCCAGCGCGACCACCAAGCGCGAGGGCACCGTGCCCGACTCCCCTGCGCTCACTGCCACGCCCGAGGGGGCCTCGGCCATCCGGCTGAATTGGACACCGCCGACCAATATCGGAAGCAGCGACATCTCCAGCTACAAGATCCGGGTTTCCACCGATGGCTCCAACTTCGGCCCCCATGCCACAGTCGGCGGCAGCACCACCACATATCTGCACTCGGGGCTGCAAGCCAATACCACCCGCCACTACCGGGTCCTGGCCGTCAACGCCACGGGCGATAGTGACCCCTCCAACACCGCCAGCGCGACCACCACGGACGCCACCACAATCCCCGACCGCCCCACCAACCTCGTCGCCACGGCCCAGGGGCAGAACCAGATCAACCTGTCCTGGACCGCACCCGCCGACAACGGCGGGTCCGCCATTACCGGCTACAGGATCCAGTGGAGGGCCGACGCCAATAGCACCTGGAGCAACTTGACCACCACGGGGGTTACGCTGACCTACTCCGACACCGGGCTGGATCCGGTGACCACGCGCCACTATCGCGTCTATGCCATCAACGCCGTGGGCCAGAGCGCCAACCCGTCCAATGAGGACTCCGCCACGACCGACGCAGCCCTGCCCGGTAGGCCGACCGGACTCACCGCCACGCCGCAGGGCACAAGCCAGATCAACCTGTCCTGGACGGCGCCGGCCGACGATGGCGGCTCGGCGGTCACGGGCTACCTGGTCGAGGTCTCCAATGACGGAAGGGCATGGGGCACGCTGGAGGATGAGCACCCCACCACGAGCTACCAGCACACGGGTCTGAACGCGGGTTCCACGAGGCACTACCGTGTATCGGCGATCAATTCGGTGGGCCCCGGCCAGCCGTCGAGTCCCCCGGCCGTCGCGACGACCCACGATGTGCCGGGTCCGCCCAGACAATTGAACGCCACGCCCGTCAACCACACGCAGATCGACCTGTCCTGGACCGCGCCGACCTCCAATGGGGGATCCCCGGTCACGGGGTACGGAATCCGTGCTTCGAACGACGCGGGCCAGACCTGGACCGAGCTTGTCGGGAACACGCTGAGCACGGCCACCTCGTTCTCGCACACGGGTCTCACGGCCGGTACCACCTGGCACTATCGCGTGTGGGCGATAAACGACATCGGCGCCGGTCCGCTTTCGGCGATCAAGAGCACCACCACGGGTGCGACGGTTCCCGATCCGCCGACCGATCTGGAGGCCTCGCCGGTCGGAAGGACGCGGATCGACCTGGATTGGGAAACTCCCGCCTTCGACGGCGGCTCGGCGATCACCGGTTACCGGATCGAGATGTCGGAGGACGCGGGCGGCACCTGGTCGCGTCTGGTTGAAAACACCAGGTCGACCCGGACCCGCCATGCGGACCCGGGTCTGTCCTCGGGTACGACCCGGCACTACCGCGTCTCCGCCATCAACGCTGTCGGGGTGGGTGAGGCATCCAACGAGGACCAGGCCACCACGGCTCCCAACGTCCCTGGCCCGCCGCGAGGACTGGACGCGGTGGCGGCGGGTATGACGACCATCGATCTGTCATGGTCCCCGCCCGCCAGCGACAGCGGGTCGGTGGTTACCGAGTACAGGATCGAAGTTTCGAGGACGGGCAACTCGGGTTGGTCATCTGCGGGCTCCACGACCGATACCAACTACAGCGACACGGACCTCACCCCGGACACCAGGTACTTCTACCGGGTGCGTGCCGTCAACGCCATTGGACCCGGCGCGCCGTCGAATGTGGCCCGCGCCACCACCGACCCGACGGTACCGGATGCGCCGACCAATCTGACGGCGACCGCTGAAGGACAGTCGGGAATCAAGCTCACGTGGAGGCCGCCGGCCTACAACGGGGGTTCGCTGGTCACCGGCTATGAGATCGACGTCTCGGACGACGAAGGAACGTCCTGGAAGCTCCTGGCCGCGGTCAACCCGACCACCGTCCCCCCGTCCCATGTGCATCCCGGTCTTCCACCCGGCACGACGCGGCACTACCGGGTGCGCGCCGTCAACTCGGTAGGATCCGGCGCCTGGTCGAATGTGGACGATGCCACCACCGATGCCGTCGTTCCCGCCTCGCCCACGGACCTCGGCGCGACGGTGGACGGACCGTTCCGGATCGACCTTTCGTGGACGGCTTCGAACTACGACGGCGGTTCTCCGCTCACCGGATACCGAATCGAGGTTTCGACGACCAGGGGCGTCACCTGGACGACGCTGGTGAATAACACGGGGTCCACGTCGACGGCGTACTCGCACGAGAACCTGCCGCCTGCCACGCGGCGGGACTACCGGGTCTCCGCGCTGAACGCGGTGGGCGCAAGCCTTCCGTCGAACGTGGTCCACGCCACGACCGATGCGGACGTGCCGGATGCGCCGACGGATCTGACCGCCACTGAGGACGGGACCTCGCGGATCGAACTCGAATGGACGGCACCGGACTACACCGGCGGGGTGGCGATCTCGGGATACCGGATCGAGGTGTCGGAGGACGGCGGGTCGCCGTGGGAGGTGCTCGAAGACGACACCCGGTCCACCTCCACCGACTACGTGCATACCGGTCTCGCACCGGCCACCACGAAGCACTACCGCGTCTCCGCGATCAACGCGGCGGACCTGGTGAGCGATCCGTCGAACCAGGCCGACGCAACCACCGATGCGACGACCCCCGACGCGCCGACGGATCTGACCGCCACGGCCGACGGGACCTCGCGGATCGACCTGGCCTGGACCGCGCCGGCATACGACGGCGGCGCCGAGGTCATGGGTTACCGCATTGAGATGTCGGAAGACGGCGCGACCTGGGAAGACCTGGTTGAGGACACGGAATCGACGGACACGAAGTACGCGCACACCGGACTCGCGCCCGCCACCACGAGACACTACCGCGTCTCCGCGATCAACCGGGTGGGTGCGGGCAACCCGTCGGATGTCGCGGACGCGACCACCGACGCCACCGTGCCCGATGCGCCCCAGCGGCTGACCGCGACCGCCCACGACCACGAACGCATCGACCTCGCCTGGGAGGCGCCGGACTTCGACGGCGGCTCGGCCATCACCGGCTACCGGATCGAGGTCTCGGAGAACGCGGGGTCCACCTGGACGGACCTGGTCGCCAACACGGAATCGGCCGAAACCGAGTACTCGCACACGGGCCTCGCTCCGGCGACCACGCGACACTACCGCGTCTCGGCGATCAACGAGATCGGCACGAGCGAGCGGTCGAACGAGGCCAACGCGACTACGGACGCGGTCGTTCCGGACCGGCCGACGGATCTGGTGGCGACCGCAACCGAACCGACGCGCATCGACCTCGAATGGTCGGCGCCGGCGTACGACGGCGGTGCGCCGATCAGCGGCTACCGGATCGAGGTTTCGGAGGACGGGGCCGCCTGGACGGACCTCCAGCGCTCGACGGGAACGACGCTTACCACTTATGCGCACGTGGGGTTGAAGCCGGGCAGCACGCGACACTACCGCGTATCCGCGATCAACCGCGCGGGAACCGGGTTGCCGTCGAATGTCGCGACCGCCTCCACCGATGATCCGGTGGACCGCGCCGGACGCGTCAACGAGGCCATCCTGCCGCACTTCGCTGCCGCGGCGACCACCAGTACCATGGCGGCGATCTCCGGACGGATCGAGGCCGTGGCGTCAAGCAATCCCCTGCGCAGCCAGTTGGACGCGGCGGGCCTCCTGTCGCGGGCCGGCAACATGGGGCTGCGCGGTTCGGCCGGCGGCCTGAACATGGCTCGGCTCTTCGACGGGAAGTCGTTTACCATGCCTCTGGGCGGCGACGGACAACAGGAGGACATTGCCACGCCCTTCGGATTCACAACCTGGGGCAGCGCGGAATACACCAGCATGGGCGAGCCGGATGGTGAAGGCGTCAAGTGGGACGGCGACATGCTCAGCATCCACATCGGCGCCGACGCGCGTGTCCACCGCGATATCCTGGCCGGGATCGCCGGCAGCCGGAGTGCCGGGAACTACGACTTCACCGATGTGACCGGCGACCGGGAGGTGGAAGGGACGTACGAAGCCCGGATGACCAGCCTGAACCCCTACGTGGCGTGGCTGCCCGGCCGCAGGGGCGTGTCCGTGTGGGCGGCGGGGAGCTTCGGCTGGGGTGAAGTGACGGTCGACGACGAACCCGGTGGCCAGCGCGCGAGCGACACCCGCTCGAGGGGTGGGGCGGTTGGCGGCGGCCGCATCATGATGGAGCGCGGCGCCTCGGCGCTGCGGATGCGCGCCGAGGGCTGGATGTCACAGGTGGAGGTCGACGGCAGCGACGGGATGGACACCCTCACGCTGGATATGCAGCGGCTGCGGGTCGCGCTGGAGTGGTCGCAGGTTCACATGCTCCCGGGTGGGCGCGAGGTCAACTTCCTGGTGGAGGGCGGCCTGCGCTACGGCGACGGCGACGGCACCGAGGGCGCCGGCATGGAACTCGGCGGTGGACTCCGTTTCGTGAGTGCGACCAAGGCGTTGACCGTGGAAGGGCACGGGAGATTGCTGGCCACGAGTCCGAACGACTACGAGGAGTGGGGCTTCAGGGGGCTGGTCCAGATCGAGCCACAAGCCGTGGCACGCGGACTGTCGCTGAAGATCACCCCGGCGTGGGGCCAGTCGGCGAGCGGCGTCCAGGAGTTGTATGAGCAGGGCGTCAGCAACCGGCCCGACATGGGCACTGCTCTGCAGCGAGGCCGGGTGAATACTCGGGTCGAGTACGGCCTGGGCGAGTTCAGCGGAACGCCGTACGGTCGCTTCTACCTGGCCGACGGCGGCGCCAGAGCCTTCGGGACCGGGATGCGGTACTCCCTCACGCGGGTCCTCGACCTTCGCTTCGAGGGTACGCGCACCGAGAGCGCCAGCGGTCCGGTGCGCCACGGACTGGCGATGAGGGGACGCTGGGTGTTCTGATGCCGCACCGCGGCGACTGACCGCGACTTCAAGGACCCGGCAGGGGGGGACGACGCGAGAGCGATCGCTTCCCCCTGTCGGGTTTGTGCTTGGCGTCCCAATATTAGCGTCCCTTCGCATGTAATGGTCGCAGTCACCCAAGGAGTCAGAAGATGTCTCGCCTTCGTTTCGCCACCCCGCTCGCTTTCGTGGTCCTCTTCGCCATTGCGGCGCCCGCTCCGGCGCTGCACGGCCAGGACGCCGACGCCAAGGCCGATCAGGAGGATCCGCCCCCGAGTCCCGCGGAAATCCTCCTCGCGTCGGAGGATTGGGTCGAGCCCCCGACCGAGATCACCGACGCCGTCCTCGCGCCCCGGCACATGAACGTCACGCTCAGCCGTCTCAGCCCGGACGGCCGCTGGTTCCTGCGCGAAGTCAGCGATGGCCCGATCACCATGGACCGCTTTGCGCGCCCCTTCGACGAACTCGGCGGCCAGTTTCTGGAGCCGCAGTCGAACCGGAGCCGCAGCCTGTCGATCCGCAATTCGGCCGGATTGCAGGTGATCTCGGCCACCGACGGCTCGGTCACCGACATCGAAGTCCCCCGGGGTGCGCGCGTTTCGGGATCGAGCTGGTCCCCGGACGGATCCCGCGTCGCCTTCTATGTCCACACCGACGACGCCACGCACATCTACGTGGCCGATCCCGAGGGCGGCGATTCGCGGCAGATCACGCGCCGCCCAGTGCTGGCCACCGTGGTCATGAGTTTCGAGTGGACCACGAACGGTGAAGAGATCGCGACCGTGCTGATTCCGGAGAACCGGGCCGCCCGCCCCATGGCGCCGCCCGTGCCACCGGGACCCCGCGTCAAGCAGACCGAGGACGGCCGGAACATCCTTCGCACCTACTCGAGCCTCATGGCCACCCCGCACGACGAGGCGCTGCTGGAGTGGCACGGCACCGGCCAGCTGGCCACGATCGCCGTCGACAACCGGCGGGTCACGGAGATCGGCGAACCCGCCATGATCCGCAGCTTCGACTTCGCCCCGAACGGTCAGCACGCCCGGGTGACCACCACCCGCGGACCGTTCAGCTACGTGGTGCCCGTAACCAGCTTCGGGCGCGTCGAGGAGATCTGGGACCGCGAGGGCAATGCACTCGTGGAGCTTTCCGAGAACGAGCTGAACACCGGCATCCGCGGAGCGCCGTCGGCGCCGGGCGTGGCGGGAGACGAAGAGGAGCCCGACCGCCGAAGCGTGTTCTGGCGCGAGGACGGCGCCGGGCTGACCTTCCTGCAGATGGAGCCCGAGCCGGAGGATGAGGAAGGCGAGGAGGATGTCGAGGAAGAGGAGGAGGCGGAGGAAGACGAGCGCCCGTCGCGCCGCAAGGATCGGATCATGCTGTGGGCGCCGCCGTTCGTGGAGGGCGAAGAGACCGTCGTCTACGAGAGCAATCAGCGCATGTCCAGCCACCGCTACTCGGAGGACTACGGCTGGGTATTCATCACGCAGCGGCCCGGTGGAGGCGGCGGCGGGTTCGGTGGATTCGGCGGTGGAGGGCGCGGCGGCAATGTCACCGAATATGCGGTCCACCTGGACAACCCCGACTCGACCTACACGATCAGCGAGTGGGACTCGGGCGAGTTCTACGAGAACCCCGGGTCGATTCTGATGGCCGGCGGGGCGGCCGGCGGTGGTCGCTTCTTCGGCTTCGGTGGTGGCGGCGGCGGCGGTGGACATTTCGTGGAGATCAGCGGCGAGGGCGACGACGCCTCCGTCTTCCTCCAGGGGACGCAGTACTTCGAGGACCCGCTCGAACAGTCGCCGCAGAGCTTCCTGGACAGGGTGGTCATCCGCACCGGCGACAAGGAGCGCGTCTACGAGAGCTCCAACGAGGGGCAATCGGAGCGGATCACCACGGTGCTGGACGCGGGCGCGGGCCGCTTCGTGGTCCGGCGCGAGACGCCTACCGAGATCGCCCAGTCGTACCTGATCGAGGGCGACATGCGCACCCAGCTGACCAACAATGTCGACTACACGCCCGACATCACCAACGCGCCGCGCGAGCGCTTCACCGTGGAGCGCCCCGACGGCTTCCGCTTCCTGGTCAATGTCACCATGCCGCACGACTTCGTCGAGGGCGAGCGGCGCCCCGCGATGTTCTGGTTCTACCCCCGCGAGTACGAGGACCAGGAGTCGTACGACGAGCGCGGCCGCACCTTCAACAAGAACTCCTTCCCCAACTTCGGCTCACGCTCCATGGAGTACCTGATCCGGCTGGGGTACGTCGTGGTCGAACCCGACGCCCCGATCGTGGGCGAGTCGGGCCGCATGAACAACAACTACGAGCACGACCTGCGCAACAACCTGGCCGCCGTGATCGACGAGCTGGACGAGCGCGGCATCATCGACCGCCGCCGGCTGGGCCTGGGCGGACACTCCTACGGCGCCTTCGGCACCGTCAACGCCATGGTCCACACGCCCTTCTTCAAGGCCGGCATCGCGGGCGACGGCAACTACAACCGCACCCTCACCCCGCTCGGCTTCCAGAGCGAGCGCCGCTACTTCTGGGACGCGCGCGAAGTCTACCTGAGCATGTCCCCGTTCATGTGGGCCAACAACATGACCGGTGCGTTGCTCATGTACCACGGCATGCACGACCAGAACGTCGGCACGGCCCCCGATCACGCGCCCCGCCTCTTCCATGCGCTGAACGGCCTGGGCAAGGACGCGGCGATGTACATGTACCCGTTCGAGGGTCACGGTCCCGCGACGCTGGAGTCGATTCTGGACCTGTGGGGGCGCTGGACGGCGTGGCTGGAGCTGCACCTGTTGACGGAGGAGAAGAAGCCGGTGACTTGAGGGGGGGGCAGGAGGAGATTGTGAAAAAGTTCACAAGGGCACTGTTGCGTGGCGGAATGGGCGCTGGCGTGCCGGTGCTGGCCGGGATTGTGGTCCTGGTGGCTGCGTGCGCCTCGGGTGGAGGCAGGCCCGCGATGACGGCGGCGGAGGCCGAGGCGCTACTGGCGGACTACACGGGCATCTGGGTGCTGGACGAATCCAGCAGCTCGCCGCAGATGGGCGCTCCTCAACCGCCCCGCGAGACCGTGACCGTAGTCACGTCGTCCCGGGATGTGGATCGTGTTCAAAGAGAATTCGAAGCCGAGCAGAGGGCAGCTGCGGTTCGGTATAATACCCTCGTGGTGCTGCGCCGTCGCCCGAGCACGCTTGAACTGCGCGCGGACGGGGTGCGGCTGGTCTACGACCCTTCGCCCGGTCGGAGAACCTCCGTGCCCGTCGACGGAGGATCGATAGCGGAACCCGGGGGAGGGGAGGTGGTCCGCACCCGAATCTTCCTGGATGGCCCCGGGCTCGGGATCGAGCACATGGTGGGTTCGGAGGGGCAGGTCAACGAGGTCCTGGAGATCGTCAATGGACGACTGAGGATGACCCGCACAATGCGGGTCTTCGGCGAGACGGTTGCGCCGCTTGTGCTGTGGTATGACCGGGATCAGGGGTAGCGTAGGCGGCGTCGCAGGGATGAAGTGTGTGCGGATTCTATCCGGCGATCTCCTGGAGGCGCTGGGCAATGTAGCTGTTCATCGACATCCGCTGTCCTCTGGCGCTGGTAGCCAATCTGCGATGCACGGCGGGGTCGACCCTGACCAGGATGCGGCCGGAATAGGGCTTGCTGGGTTCTCTGCCCGTTTCCTGACAGAATTCGAGATAGTCGTCCACGGCGCGCTTCATGGACTCTTTCAACTCGGCCACGGAACGACCTTCGAAATTGATTCCGTCTCGCGTGTCGACGATGTGGCCCGCGAAGAACTCGTACTCGTCGTCGTACTCGAAGACGCCGGTGTATCCCCTGTGCTCGATCATGGTGTGACTCCTGCCCTGTTCAGGAAGCGGCGCATGCGGCGGACGAGGCCCTTGCCGCACTCGGGGCGTGGGTGGGGCCGATGCACGGTCTCGACTTCCCCGTTCAAATGGATGATGATTGACGAGCCCCGTCGTTCATGTATCCGGGCGCCCAATCCGCGAAACATGGACTCCACATCCCTCCACTTCAGATTGCCTCTGGTTTGTGTGTCGAAGATGGCTGCGAGGGTCTTCCTGTGTACCTTTTGCATGATATCATGATATCAACTTTTGATTTCTCAGACAAGTCGAGGAGCCTCGTCGCGAAAGTACTCGACGTCATCTGCCGGAAAGGAGTCCGGCCGGTAACGGTGGAAGGGGGAGAAGCCGCACCATGAAGGTAAACGGAGTCCCCTACCGCGCCATCTTCACCGAGCGTGACGGGACTGAGGTCTGCGTCATCGACCAGACGGTGCTCCCACACCGGTTCGAAACGATGCGCCTGAAGACCGCCGCCGACGCGGCGCGCGCGATCCGCGACATGGTGGTGCGGGGGGCGCCGCTGATCGGGGCGACGGCGGCGTACGGCGTCGCGCTCGCCATGCGGGCGGATCCTTCGGACGGGGCGCTCGACCGGGCCATCGCCCAACTCGCCGCCACCCGTCCCACGGCCGTCAATCTCCGCTGGGCGCTCGACTCGGCCGCCACGTTGCTGCGCGGCCTCCCGCCAGGCGATCGCGCGGCCGCTGCCCACGACTTCGCCGCCCGGCTGTGCGAGGACGATGTCCGCACCAATCGCAATATCGGCGAATTCGGACTGAAGATCTTCCAGGAAATCGCGCGGCGGGCAGGGGCGGGGGATGATGGTGGCAGCCCCGCACTCAATGTCATGACGCACTGCAACGCGGGCTGGCTGGCCACTGTCGACTGGGGGACCGCGACCGCCCCCGTCTACCTCGCTCACGACCAGGGCCTGCCCATACACGTGTGGGTCCGCGAGACGAGGCCCCGGTTTCAGGGCGCGGGCCTCACCGCGTGGGAGCTTGGTCAGCACGGGGTGCCGCACACGCTGGTGTCGGACAGTGCGGCCGGGCACCTGCTCAGCCGCGGCAAGGTCGATGTGGTGATCGTGGGGACGGACCGCACGACCGCGGCCGGCGATGTCGCCAACAAGGTGGGGACATATCCGCTCGCGCTGGCCGCGCGGGACAGCGGGGTGCCGTTCTACGTGGCCGTCCCGTCCACGAGCGTCGACTGGTCGATCGAGGACGGTACCGAGATCCCGATCGAGGAGCGTGACGCGGACGAGGTGACGCGGGTGTGGGGGGTGGACGGGGACGGGGTGGAGCGGTGGGTGCGGGTCGTGCCGGAAGGGACGCGGGCCGCGAACTATGCGTTCGATGTGACGCCCAGGCGGCTGGTGACGGGGATGGTGA
>LXNI01000348.1_pt1 | contig 56630 bp, 55 predicted proteins | sample 809091 | NCBI WGS metagenome assembly LXNI01 (sample SAMN04870527, study PRJNA318959) | sponge metagenome | biome: 01000161; feature: marine sponge reef; material: water | host: Sarcotragus foetidus | place: Greece: Milos, Mediterranean Sea | collected 2013-05-29 | depth 5-7 m
GCTGCGGTCCTGCCGCGCGAGGATCCGCGGGACGCCCTGATTTGCGCGGCCTCGCCGACGCTTGCCGGCATACCGCGCGGCGCGCGCCTCGGCACGGCATCGGTCCGGCGCAAGGCCCTGGTGCGCGCGCTGCGGCCGGATCTGACGATCGAACCGATTCGGGGCAACGTCGGGACCCGGCTCGGCAAGGTTGCGCGCGGTGAGTTCGACGCCACCCTGCTTGCGATGGCCGGCATGATCCGCGCCGGATGCGCCGGCAACGCCGCGCCGCTCGCCGTGGACGACTTTCTCCCGTCAGCCGGCCAGGGGATCGTCGCGGTCCAGTGCCGGGCCGGCGATACGGCCGTCCTGGGCCATGTCGCGCCGATCGATCATGCGGAGACGATGGCGGCGCTGCGGGCGGAGCGCGCCGTGCTGGCGGTTCTCGACGGCTCCTGTCGCACGCCGATCGCCGCTCATGCCGAATATGGCGACGGCCGGATGACGGTGCGCGGCCTCGTGGCCGATCCCGGCGGCGGCGGCATCTGGCGTCACGGCGAGACCGGCCCGATAAGCGAGCCTCCCGGCGATGCCGTCGCTCTGGGGCGGGCGGTCGGCCTGGCGCTCAAGGCCGCTGCGCCGCCGGCCGTTCTGGCGGCCTGAATGACGGCGCTGATCGTTCGCAGCGAGCCTGGTGCCGGCGGTTTCGTCCGGCGGCTTGCCGCGGAAGGGATCCCGGCGATCGCTTGTCCGGTCACGACGATCCATGCGCTCGATTGCGCGCTTACGGTTCCCGGTACGGCGCAGGGCGTGGCGTTCACCAGCGTCAACGCGGTTCGGCACTATGCCGACCGGGGCGTGCGCACGGACCTGCCGGCCTATGCCGTTGGCGCCGCGACGGCGAACGCGGCGAGGGCCGCCGGATTTGCAATCGTACACAGCGCCGATTCGGACGTACGCGGGCTGGCGTTGCTGATCGCCGAACGGTGCCGGCCATCGCTGGGAGAGCTGGTGTATCCAGCCGCGCGCGAGGTCTTCGGCGATCTGGCACAGACGCTCGAATCCAAGGGATTCACAGTCTTGCAAGCCGCGTTGTACGAGGCCCGGGGCGCGGAAAATCTCCCGGAACCGGCAGCAAACGCGTTGCATACGCGTACGGCGACGTCTCTGGCTTTGTTTTCTGTACGCAATAGTCTAGAATTTGCCAGGTTGATCCTTGCAGCCGGCCTGGAAGATGCCATTTCCGTTTTGCCCGTCTGTTGCGTCAGCGAGCCGGTTGCAGCGGCGTTCGGGAAGGCGGACGGATTGCCGCCCGCGCAGCGCGTCGTCGTTGCTGCGTCGCCCGATGCTCGCGCCATGGCCGCAGCGCTTGGGGCGCAGCGCAACGCATAGCGGCGGCATCGCAGGCCGCGGCCGCAACAGGAGGCGAACCGGCAAGATGCAGGCTATGACGGAACGTCAAAGATGAGCGACCCGGTCCCTAACAACGCCGCCCGCATTATCGAAGCGTTCGGCGGAATTCGGCCGATGGCCAAGAAACTCGGCGTCGCCGTGACGACCGTGCAGGGGTGGAAGGAACGCAATGCCATTCCGATCCGGCGGCTGGACGAACTGCGCGCCGCCGCGGAGCGGGAAGGAATCGATCTCGGCGCCCTCGCCGTCCCGGCGGACGAGCCGCCGGACGGCGGGAGCACGGCCTCCCCCGGCCGCGATGCGCCGCCCGGCGACTATCGGGCCGGTGACTATCCGCCAGATGTGGGCCCGGTCGAAGCCGAGCCGATGCGAGCCGAGAAGGTGGAGAACACGCCATCGGGCGTGAGGGAAGCGGCAGGCGCGGCCGCCAGACCGACCGTGGATGCGGCGCCGGCGCAGCCGGCCGGCCGGAGCCGGGCTTTCGCTTTCGGCCTGGGATTTGCCGGGATGCTGGCGCTCGGCGCGCTGATCGGTTGGGCGCTCGCTGCCCAGTTCGCCGGCAAGGCTCCGGACCCGGAGATGGCGGCAGCCGTCGGGAAACGGATTGCCGCTGTCGAAAAATCGGCTGCCGAAGCCCGCTCGGCCGCGTCCGCCGCCGGTTCGCAGGCCGCAGCGCTGGCAGAACGCCTGAAGGCGGCGGAGGCGGCGACAGAGGCCCTGGCCGGAAAGGTCGATGCGCGGAACGATGGCGTGGCCCTGAAGGCGCTCGACGGTTCGGTCGCCGCGCTGAAGGCCGATCTGGAGACGCTGCGCCAGACCGCTGCGGTGGCACAGGCGGACGGAAGGCTGGCGAAGGTTGCCGCCGACCTGGCCGGCCTCGCAACCAGTGTCGCCGAACTTCGGAAAACGGTGTCTGAAGCCGCCGGCAAAACGGCGGGGCGCGACGGAGAAGAGGAAGCGACCCGGGCGGCGCTGGGCGCGCTGTCGCAGGGGCTTGAGGCGCTGTCGGAGAAAGTTGCGGCGCTCGACCGGAAACGGCTGGCGAATACAGAAAACGCGCTTTCCGGCCTTGCTGCGCGGCTTTCCGCTGCAGAAACCCGCCTGGACTCCCTGAAAGCCGGCGGCGGAGCAACCGGAACCGTCGTCGCGCTCAGCCAGTTGCGCGCTGCCGCGGCGTCCGGCCGGCCGTTCAGCGCTGCGCTAGCAGCAGCGCGGAGACTGGCCGGCGGCAGCGAGACGGCGGCGGCAATACTCGAGGCTCTGGAGCCGGCCGCTGCCAGCGGGGCGCCGGTCTTGCCGGTCCTGCGCCGCCGGTTCGATGCGCTGTCGGCCCGCCTCGTTACCTCAGCCGACCCGGCGCAGGCCGAAGGCTGGATCGACCGCGCCTGGAACAAGCTGAAATCGACCGTCGTCGTCCGCCGGACCGGCCGGCGCGTCACCGGTGACTCAATTTCGGCGCTGATCGCGCAGGCCGAGGTCAGACTGGCGGACGGCGATCTGGCCGGCGCAATCGCCCGGGTGCGCAGGATGCCGGCAGCGGCGCAGAATACCGCTTCCGAATGGCTGTCCGCAGCAGAGCGGCGCGTCGGGATAGACGCGGCGCTTGCCAGGCTGGATGCGCTGATGCCGCTGCTCTCCGGAGCGGCCCCCGGCACGGAAAGCCGGTAGGCCGGGACGCGCCGCGATGACCCTGTTCATCCGTGTTTTCCTCTCGCTGATCGCCCTTGCCGCGGTAGCGACCGTCGCGGCATGGCTGACCGAGACGCCCGGCGCCGTCACGCTGGCGTGGCGCGACTGGCGGGTCGATACCTCGGTTGCGATGCTGGTTCTGTTCGTCGTCCTGCTCTTTCTGGCGGGCGCCGGCGTCTACCAGCTCTGGCGGCTGTTCCTGCGCGCACCCAAAGCCATGATGGAAAGCCGCGCTGCCCGGCGGCGCGAGAACGGCTATCTGGCGCTGACCCGGGGCATGGTCGCGGTGGCGGCCGGCGATGCGGCAGAAGCCCGGCGCCAGGCCCGCAAGGCGAGCGAGGTGCTCGGCCGGCCGCCGGGCGCTCTGTTGATCGGCGCGCAGGCGGCGCAGATGGAAGGCCGGCCCGACGTTGCGCGCAAATTCTACGAGGCGATGCTGGACACGCGCGAAACCGAACTGCTAGGGGTCCGGGGCCTGTTGACCCTGGCCGAGCAGGCCGGTGACGACGCCGCGGCCATGGATCTGGCGAAGAAGGCGCGCAAGCTCAACCCCCGCGCGCCCTGGGCGCTGACCCGCCTGTTCCAGCTTCAGATCAAGGACCGCCGCTGGGAAGACGCCGAAGCGACCCTGCGCGACGCGATGGCGGCGGAGGCCGTATCGGCGGCCGAGGGACAGCCGCGCGATGCAGCATTGCTGGTCCAGCTCAGCCTGATGGCGGAGCGGGCCGGCAATCGCCGTCTCGCGCTTGAGCGTGCGCGCAAGGCGCAGAAGGCGGCGGCGGCGTTCCTGCCCGCCACCCTGCAGCTGGTTGCATTGCTCCACGCCGACGGCAAGAACCGCGCTGCCCGCAAGGCGGCCGAGCAGGCCTGGCAGGCCGAGCCACACCCCGACCTCGCCCGCCTGTATCTGCAGGTCGAGGGCGGCGCCGATCCGACACGCAGATTGAAGGCTGCGGAGGCGCTTGCCGCGCTGGCGCCGGAGGCGCGGGAAACCCACCTGACCATGGCGCGCGCATTGCTTGAGGCGAGACTGTGGGGCCAGGCGCGCAAGCATCTGGAAACAGCCGGCGGCGATCCCGATGCAGCGTTCTGCCGGCTGTTCGCCGAACTGGAGCAGGCGGAAAATGGCGACGCCGCCCTGGCGCGCGACTGGCTGTCCCGGGCCTCCGATGCGCCGCGCGAACCGGCCTGGCTGTGCAGCAACTGCAGCGCGACGGCGCATGAATGGTCAGCGCTTTGCGGCCATTGCGGCGCCTTCGAGACCCTGCGCTGGACCACGCCGCCCCGGGTCGTGCCGCACGATGAGGCAGCGCAGGAGGGCAAGCCGGTCGAAACGGCAACGGCCGGCGAGCTTGCGCCCGCCGGCGCGGGGATAACGGTGGCCGGCGATCCGCCGGAAGCGCAGCGCGCCTGAACGCCCTTAGGCGTGGTGGCGGTCCGGTGCGGCGTCGAAACCGGCCGGACCCAGGGACGCTTCATTGACCGGCGGCGCCCGGACGGCTAAATGCCTGCGGTCTGCAGACCGGTGCGCCCAGAGGCCGCAAACGCCGGAACGAGGCCGATGTAGCTCAGTCGGTAGAGCAACGCATTCGTAATGCGTGGGTCGGGGGTTCGAGTCCCTCCATCGGCACCAGTCCCCCGCGTAAGTGGCCCGCGATAGCAGGACTGGCCGCCCGGCGCGCTGGCTGCCCCTTCCGCCCGGCAGCGCCGGGGCGGCAGCCCGAGGACGAGACCGCCATGCGCATCTGGTATCAGAGCTTCACCCACGAGGACGAATCCGCAGCCTATCTGGAGCGGCTGCGGGCGCATCTCCGCTCGGTCGCCGATCCGGATACGGAGATCGTCGTCCACACCCTGTACCCGTCGGCGACCAACGTGCATCCGATCACGGAAATGCGCCTGGGCGTTCAGGTGGTGAAGAACGCCGTCCGGGCACAGGAGGAAGGCTATGACGCTTTCGCCGTCGGCCATTTCCAGGATTCCGGCCTGATGGAATCGAAATCGGTGGTCGACATTCCTGTGCTCGGGCTGGGCGAAACGACGATGCTCCATGCCTGTACGCTGGCGCGCAAGACCGGGCTGGTGACGATCCACCCGGTGTTCATCCCGTGGCACGAGGAGCAGGTCGCGGCCTATGGTCTGGGCAGCCGGATGACCGGCGTGCGCGCGATGACGACCTCGCCGCTGGATTATGTGGCGGCGATCTCCGACCGGTCGGTCTACGAGGGCATCCGCGACCAGTTCGTGGCCCAGTCCCAGCCCTTCGTCGACGAGGGCGTCGACGCCCTGATCCCGGCCGGCGGCCTGCCGATGCTGCTGCTGGCGTCCGAGCACGGCTTCAATGTCGGCGGAGCGCCGGTGCTTAACGGCATCAATATACTGGTCAAGCAAATCGAGACGGCGGTGAAGCTGAAGGCGATCGACGGCACGGCGGTGAGCCGCCGGTCCAACTTTGCCCGGCCGAGCGACGGCGCGATGAAAGACTTTCTCGGGCAATGACCGAGGCAACGGTCTTCGGCATTTTCCGGGCGGCTGCCGCCGAAGCGCCGGAACGCGAATTTCTGGTCATTCCGCCATCGGCGTCCCGGCCCTATGCGCCGGACGGCATTGCGCTCAGCTATGCCGAGGGGCTGGCGCGTATCGAGGAAAAGCGCGCCGCCTACGCGGCGGCGGGCTACGGCCACGGACAGCGCGTCGCGATCCTGCTGGAGAACCGGCCGGACTTCCCGATCCACTGGCTGGCGCTGAACGCGTTGGGCGTGTCGGTCGTTCCGGTCAATCCCTATTACCGCAGCGCGGAGCTGACCTACTTGCTGGACCACAGCGACTGCATCCTCGCTGTCGCCGTGCCGGAGAGAGTTGCTGACCTCGAGACCGCGGCGGCGGCGGTCGACCGCCCGCTGCCGGTCATCGGTGCTGACGATCCGCTCCCCGAAGCGCCCGCGCCGCCGCAACGCGACCCCCCCGGGCCGGCGAGCGAATGCGCGCTCATGTACACTTCCGGGACGACCGGCCGGCCCAAGGGCTGCATGCTGTCCAACGAATATTATGCCGGGGTCGGCCGCTGGTATGTCGACCAGGGCGGGCTGGCGGTGGTCGAACACGGGCAGGAGCGGCTGCTCACGCCGCTGCCGCTATTCCACATGAACGCGATGGCCTGCTCCTTCGTTGCGATGCTGATCGCGCGCGGTACGCTGATCCAGCTCGACAGGTTCCATCCGTCGACCTGGTGGTCGGACGTGCGCGATACCGGCGCGACCATTTTCCATTATCTGGGCGTCATGCCGGCCATCCTGCTCAACCTGCCCGAGGAACCGGCGGAGCGGGATAACCGGATCAGGTTCGGTTTCGGCGCCAATGTCGATCCGGCCCAGCATGTTCCCTTCGAGAAGCGCTTCGGCTTCCCCCTGATCGAAGGCTGGGCGATGACAGAAACCGGCGCCGGCGCGACCATCGCCGCCAACCGGCCGCCTCACGAACCGGGCAAGCGCTGCATCGGCCGGCCGGCGGGGTGCGAAGCCCGGATCGTTGACGACGCGGACAACGACGTGCCGGACGGGACGCCCGGCAGCCTGATCGTCCGCAAATCGGCCGACGACCCCCGGCGCCTGTTCTTCTCCGGCTACTACAAGGACGAGGCGACAACCGAACGAGACTGGCGCGGCGGCTGGTTCCACACCGGCGATGTCGCTATTCGCGCGCCGGACGGCCGCTTCTATTTCGTCGACCGCGACAAGAACATCATCCGGCGGTCGGGCGAGAATATCGCGGCGCTGGAAATCGATACGGTGCTGGTGAAGCACCCGGCCGTGGCGCAGGTCGCGGTGATCGCGGCGCCGGACCCAGTGCGCGGCGAGGAAGTCATGGCCTGCGTCGTGTCGGCCGCCGGCATTGTACGCGACCCGGCGCGCGACGAAGCGACGGCGCGCGATCTGGTCGAGTGGTGCCTCGCGCGGCTTGCCTATTACAAGGCGCCGGGCTGGATTCTGTTTCTGGACGAATTGCCGGTGACTGCGACCAACAAGATCAAGAAGGCCGACCTTAAGGATCTGGGCGGCGATCCGGCGCAAAACCCGGCCGCAATCGACCTGCGCAGCATGAAAAAGGCGCCGCGGCCCGCCGCTTGAGTCCGCCCTCCGCTGCCGGCAGGGCGCGCGGCCTCATAACGGCGCCAGATCCAGCAGCGACTTGCCGAGGCTGGTCACGCTCACCAGCACGACGATGCCGAAGCAGACGATCGCCACGCCGGAAATCCGGTTGATGCGCTGCATCCGCGCCTCGTTAAGGCCGGTCCGGAACAGGCTGGTCAAGGCGGCAAGCGTCAGCCACCAGAGGGTCGAACCGGCGAAAACGCCAAGGATGAGCGTCCACGCGCGCGGCAGATCGCCTTCCGGGACGATAGCGCCGAGGGCCGGAAACACGATGACGAGGCTGGCGATCGTCGCCGGGTTTGTGATGGTGAGTACAAAGGTGCTGGCGAAATCGCCGAAGCTGCGGGTGAAGGTCAGGCGCGGCCTGGCATCCGTCTTGACCGACTTGAGCGCTGTCAGCAGGCCCAGCAGGATCAGCAGGATGCCGCCGCCCAGGCGCAGGCTCGGTTCGATCTGGTGCAGGAAGGCGGCGACGAAGGTGATGCCGAAAGCGGCGATCGCCCCGAATACCGTATCGGCCAGCGCACCGCCCGCGCCGGCGATCAGGCCGGCCGAAATCCCTTTCGATAGGGTACGCTGGGCGACCATGATCCCGACCGGGCCGACCGGCGCCGCGATAACGAAGCCGGCGATCGCTCCCTTGGCAAAAAGTATGAAATCCACAGGCGGCCGTCGTCATTCCGGTTTATCGACCCAGACGGGCGCAGCGGTGAATCGTTCGGTCGGATCGACAATTTCCATCTGCGCCGGAACCAGCGCGAGGGAATCCCGGTTCAGCCTCTGCGTCGCCAGAAATATGCCGTACATCGAACTGACCGCCCGGTCGAGAGCTGCGCGAGCATCCTGCAGATCGAAATAGGCGCCGAGGAACAGGGCGGCAAATGTATCTCCGGCGCCATGAGACGGAATGTCGATCCTCGGCGTCGTTATCTGCCATGCCTGCTGGCCGGCGACCAGCAACACGCTGATGTCGGTCTCGTGCCGCAGTCCGGTTACGACAGCGATCGCCGGACCGCGTTCCATGAGGGACGCCGCAGCGCGCGCCGCCGTTTCGACATTTCCGATCGCCTGGTCCGTGAGCAAGGAGAGCTCGAACAGGTTCGGCAAAACGATATCGGCGCGTTTGAGCGCTTCGTCCCGGAAAAAATCGGCTATGCCGTCCGCGACATAGACGCCGCGCTCGGCATCGCCAATCACCGGATCCAGAACGTATAGCGCCTTTGGATTGGCGCGCTTGATCCTGTCGACCGCATTGAGCAGCACCGGCCCGGTTGCCGCCGCGCCGAGAAAGCCGCTCAATACCGCATCGCAGCGTTGAAAGGCGCCGCGCCGGTCCAGTTCGTCCAGAGTTTCCGCAATATCCGTAGCGTGGTAGACGCCGCCCCGGTAGCTGCCGAAACCCGGATGGTTGCTGTAGTTCACCGTGGCGACCGGCCACACCTCGTGGCCCAGCCGCTGCAGCGGAAAGGTCGCCGCTGCGTTTCCGACATGGCCGTAGGCGACCGAGGACTGGACCGAAAGAACGTGCATTGCGCTCCGTTTGCCTGAGCTGCACCCGCCCCCGCCGGTCGCTCGCACGACCGAAATGTCGTCCGAACTGTCGACCGGCGGAAGCGCCGATTAACCGATTGTACGCTCGACCTATCCCCGGCTTCGCCGGAAATACGCACCCTGTTGTGCGGCCTTCTGTCAACGTGCCGGACCCGGCGGGCCGTCGCTAGATGGACTCAGCTTTTCTTCGGGACCTTGCTGTCGTCAATGGATATTTCGCTCGCTCGCCGCGATGTGAAACGGAGCCGGCCACGCCGCTCCGCGCTCTATATGCCCGGCGCCAACGCCCGCGCCCTCGAAAAGGCGCAGAACCTTCCTGCAGATGTCCTGATTCTCGATCTGGAAGACGCCGTTGCGCCCGACGCCAAAGAAGCGGCGCGCGAGCGGGTCTGCGCCGCCGTTTCCTCCCGCCGATACGGCGCGCGCGAAGTCGTTGTCCGGATCAATGGTCTGGATACCGGCTGGGGCCATGCCGACCTGCCGGCGGTCGCACGCTGCGGCAGCGACGCCATTCTGCTGCCCAAGGTGGAAAGCGCCGACCAGGTACGGCATCTGGAAGCGCTGATGGCGGACTGCGGCGCCCCGGACAACATGGCGGTCATGTGCATGATCGAAACGCCGATGGGCGTGCTCCACGCCGAAGAGATCGCCGGCTCCGGCCCGCGCCTCAACTGCCTGGTGATGGGCACGTCGGACCTGGCGAAAGACCTGCAGGCCCGGCATGTTCCGGGCCGCGAGCCCCTGCTGCCCAGCCTTGGCCTGGCGGTGCTTGCTGCGCGCGCCCACCGTCTGGCAATCCTCGACGGCGTGTCGCTTGACCTTGACGACGATGCAGCCCACGAAGCGTCTTGCCGGCAGGGCCGGGACATGGGCTTCGACGGCAAGACGCTGATCCATCCGAAACAGATCGCCGCCGCGAACCGGGCCTTTGCGCCCGACGCCGACGAGATCGCATGGTCGCGCCAGATCATTGCCGCCCATGGCGAAGCGGAAGCAGCCGGCGCCGGCGTCGTGCTGGTCGACGGTAAACTGATCGAGGCCCTCCATGTCGAAGAGGCGCACCGGACGGTCGCGCTCGCCGAAGCGATCGAACGACTGGCGGCCTGACGGCCCGAACGGTCCCGGTGGGACCGGCCGCGAAAGGCCCGGCCATGGCGTTGGCTGAACCGGCCGTCCGCCTGCTGCGCCTGCTGCCGCCGGAAGCGGCCCACCGGTGGACCGTCCGCCTGTTGCGGGGCGCCCAGGCGTTGCGCCTGCCCCTGGAAGGCGGCCCGCTCCGCATTGCGCCGCAGCGCATGCTCGGCCTGGATTTGCCCAACCCGGTCGGCCTTGCCGCCGGTTTCGACAAGGACGCCGAAGCGGTGCGCGCCGCCTTCGCGCTGGGCTTCGGCTTTGTCGAGGTCGGCTCCGTCACGCCGCGTCCCCAGCCCGGCAACCCGCGCCCGCGGGTGTTCCGCCTGCCGGAGGATGGCGCGGTCATCAACCGCTACGGCTTCAACAGCAAGGGGCTGGATTATGCGGAGCGGCGGCTGGCCCGGCTGCGCCGACGGCCGCTGCCGGGATCACTCGGCGTCAACCTTGGGGCGAACAGGGCGAGCGGCAATCCGGCGGCCGACTATGCGGCGGGCGCGCGGCGGCTGGCGCCTTTTGCCGATTATCTCGTCGTCAACGTCTCTTCGCCCAACACGCCGGGCCTGCGCGCGTTGCAGGATGCAGCGGCGCTGCGCGGCCTGCTGGACCAGGTGCGCGCGGCCATGCCGGTTGCGCGGCCGCTGTTGCTGAAGGTTGCGCCGGACCTGGAGCCGGCGGATTTCGACGATATTGCACGGATTGCGCTGACGCCGCTGCTCGATGGGCTGATCGTGAGCAACACGACCGTCGCCCGGCCGGCGTCGCTGCGCTCCGCGCTGGCGGCCGAGGGCGGCGGTCTGTCAGGCCGGCCGCTCAGGGTGCTATCGACCGCCGCGCTGAAAGCCTTTCGCGAGCGCGTCGGCCCGGACCTGCCGATCGTCGGCGTCGGCGGCATCGCGAGCGCGGCGGACAGCGCCGCCAGGCGGGCCGCCGGCGCAACGCTGGTCCAGCTCTACACGGGCCTGATCTACGATGGTCCGGCCCTGATTCGCGCCGCCGCCGAAGGTTTCCGCGACGCGGCGGCCTGGCTGGCGGCGAAAGACATTCCGACGGAAACGCCGGCGCCCGAGCAATCAGGGCGGACCGACCGCGGTTAGGTCCGGAATGCCCGTGCGGTACCGGGCGGGCAACCGCGCGCCATTGAGCCAGTTTACCGCATCGTTCCGGATTCCTCGCGCTTCGGTCGGGGACAGGTCCCGTCTATAGTAGATGAGGTCGGGTCTGAGGCTGGCGCGAATATCGGAATCGTCGGTCCTGCGGTAGGCGGCGTAGAGCCAGAAATAAGTCGCCGGCACGGAGCGAACGGTCAGGCCGGTCGACGCGTCGTACAGACTGCCGAGATTGCGCATGGCAGTGACGTTCGACCTGTCCGCTGTGGCAGCGAGGAAATAGGCCATTGCGCGCCGCCTGCTTTTTTTAACGCCCAGCCCGTTCAGATACATCACGGCGAGATTGTTCAGGGCGTGTCTGCCGCCGGCACGGTATGACTTTCGATACCAGTACAGCGCCCTGCCATAGTCCTGTCTCACGCCTTTGCCGTGGCGGTACATCCAGCCCAGATTGAGCATTGCCCCTTCGTATCCAAGGCTGGCGCTCCGGCGGTACCAGTAGATCGCCCTGTCCGTGTTGCGCAGGTCCTGCGGGCCCTCGTCAAAAATGTAGCCGGCCCGGAGCATTCCGGTGGTATCCCCCGCCCTGGCGGCGCGGAGAAACCATTTCAGGGCCTTGCCCCAGTCCTGCGCCACATGCGTGCCGAACTGGTAATACATGCCGGCCTTCACCATGCCTTCTGCGCATCCGGCTTTCGCCGCTTGCAGGTAAAGCGAAAAGGCGGCGCCTTCGTTCCGCGACCAGACGATATCCTGCTCATAGGCGTATCCGAGCAGCACGACGGCATCGAGGCTGCCGGAAGCAACCGCCCGTTCGGCGAGCCGCACCATTTCAGGGAGCTTGTCGCGGCCGTTCCAGGTCCGGTAGAGGAAGTTCGCCCGCATGTAGAGGGCGAGCGGGTCGTTCTCCAAATCCGGCGCCGATAACAGCCGGGCCGCCTCCTGCTGTTTTCCGGCATTGAACAGGATTGTGGCGACCGCCACCCGCAGCGACGTGCTTTTCGGGCTGCGCCGGATCGCGGCCGCGCAATTTTCCGCCACCGCCCGGTATCGTGCCGGCTCGTATCGCTCAAGTCGGTGGGTTTGACGCCAATGGCGCGGCGGCAGCGGCTCGAGGCAGCGGTCCGGCAACGGGCGCGGCGTGCAAAGATGGGCCGCCGCCCCGAAGGTTGACGAGAGCCAGATAAGGCAGATCGGCAAAACGCAGGTGACGGTCGGGAGATGCATGGCGTTGCGCCATCCGGCGGCATATCGAACAAACCGGAATCCAGTAAAATATCAAACGATTGACTTCAAGAAAGGAGATCGCCGCACCGTATATGGTGCTGCACGGCGACAGGGGATATTCCCTGCTCTCTGGAGGTCTCCGCCGTGGCGCCTCGCTCATCGCCGCGGGCCGGATGGTGCTGCCCGGCCAAACAGACCGACCCGAATGGCGCATGGCAGGTATCTCCTGCCTGCGGCGCAATGTCTCCTCCATCCTATCCGAAATATTTCCCGACGCGCGGGCGGCCCGGAAGGATATTTCGGCATTTGGCGGAAGTCCGCAATATTTTTCATGTTTCCGCAGGATATTCCAAAAATCCGGCGCTATCGGCACGCATAGCTTACGGCGCCGACCGGACATATAGGAATTTTTTATGCGCCTCTTGCCCGAAGCTGCTTCGGCGCGCTTCGAAGGGTGGAAATTTCCGGATTCGACCCGGCGCAGCCGCGTTCCGCGTCGCCGGATTCGCTCCGCCGGTCGGCTCACGAAGCGGTGTGCGCCGCTTGACAGCATTATCGATTTAGTAAAGCATTCGTGCCGTGATCGCTCGCAGGCCCTGTTAGGTCGGGTCACCCGCCGAATACAAGAGCCTGATGCCCGACGCGGGATAGCTTCCTGCGTTCAGGCGAATAGGCGGGACATCTCTGCATTCTCTGCGAGTTGGTCACAATGGCCCGGCGCCCTCGGCTGGGCACAGTCGGCTTGTGGCCTGGCTGGAGGGGGATGTCTTGACCTATGTCAAGCGGAATACGCTTTTCCGTTTGATCGTGCGGGCGACACCGGCGGTCGGCGCAATAGCGCTGACCGCCGCGCTCGGCGCTGCACCCGCCCGGGCCGCGGATTATGTCTGGCCGGTAACCCGGGTGATCGACGGCGATACGGTGGTCGTCAACGCCAGGTCGGACTTGCCGCCGGAACTTTCTAGGCTGGCGGTGCGGCTGCACGGCGTTGACACGCCCGAAAAAGGCTGGCGCGCGAAATGTGCGGAAGAGATTAAATTGGGCCGGAAGGCGACAGCCTTTACGAAAACGCAGATAAGCAAGGCTGCGCGGATCGTGGTGCGCGATCCTGCCTGGGGTAAGTACGGCGGACGCGTGATCGCCGATCTGGTGCTGGACGGGAAATCCCTCTCGGACGAGCTGATCGCAGCCGGCCACGGCAGACCCTACGACGGCAAGCGGCGCAAGAGCTGGTGCTCTGGCTCCGGCAAGTGAGGACTGGCGGCAGGCTTGCATGGACTGCCCGCAGCTCCCGTCCTTTCACGCCATCCACCCCAGTGTCTCTTCCGTGATCCGGCTCGGCAGGTATTCCGCGGCCGCCCAGCCGTCGTAGCCCAACCGGTCGAGCGCGGCGAAGACGGCAGGATAGTCGATGGTCCCGGTGCCGGGTTCGTGCCGGCCGGGACGGTCGGCGAACTGGATATGGCCGATGCGCGGCAGGATTTCCTCCAGCCGGGCGATCAGCCGGCCCTCCATGATCGCCATGTGATACAGGTCGTGCTCGAGCGACAGGTTCGGATGGCCGGCCCGGTCGATGGCTTCCAGCGCCTCGGCGCTCGTCGATAGCAGGAAGCCCGGCCGGTCGACAGTGTTGACGGCTTCGACCACCGCGCCGAGGCCGATCCCGCCCATCAGGTCCGCCGCGACGCGCAGATTTTCCGCGAGCGTCGCCAGGCAGCGTTCCCGCGCATAGCCATGCAGTTCGGGACATCCGGACAGCACGTTGACGTTACGCGGGCGGAGCGCCGCCGCCACATCGCGCGCAGTTTCGGCTGCCCTGCGGAACTCGGCCTGCCGGCCCGGCGTCGCGGCGAGGCCCGGCCCGCCGTCCAGCATGTCGCCGACCGGAATGTTGATGACCGAGACGGCAAGCCCCGCCGCCTCGATGGCCCGCTGCCAGTCGCCGGCCGGCCGGTCGTAGGGAAACTGGATCTCGATCGCCCCGAATCCAGCCGCGGCGGCGGCCGCCGGCCGGTCGAGCCAGTCGCGCTCGGCGAACAGCATCGAGATATTGGCGGAAAAGTGGGGCATGGCGGGGGCTCCTCACGGGCGCGCAACAGGAGAGTACGCGCCGTATCCTGACGGTTGCGTGCCGGCCGGTCGAGAGGAGGCGCGCCCGCAGCCCGCCCGCTTGCAGACCCGTCCTGCACGTAACGCCCTTCCCGCGCGGCGTGGCGGCGGCTATGCCCCCTGCCATGCTTATCGAGAACCCCTGGTTCTGGGCGGCGGCCATCCCGGCGGTTCTGATCGTCGGCATCTCGAAGGGCGGGGTCGGCGGCGGACTCGGCACCGTCGGCGTGCCGATCCTCTCCCTGGTGGTCGACCCGCGTATCGCCGCCGCGGTGCTGCTGCCGGTGCTCTGCCTGATCGACCTGATGTCGTTGAAGGCCTATTGGGGCCGGTGGCACCGGCGCAACATGCGCATCCTGATCGCTGCCGCGATGATCGGAATTCTTGCCGGCGCGCTGACCTTCCGGCACCTGGACGCCGACGCCATCCGGGTGCTGATCGGCGTCATCGCCATCCTGTTCGCGCTGCGCACCTGGCTCGGCGCCCGCCAGGGCGACCGGCCGGCGAGCGCGCCGAATACCGTGCGTGGCGGCCTGTGGGGCGCGGTCGCCGGCTTCACCAGCTTCGTGTCCCACAACGGCGCGCCGCCGGTTGCGGTCTACCTGCTGCCGCAGAAGCTGGACAAGACACTGTACCAGGCAACGACGGTCGTATTCTTCGCCGCGATCAACTATGTCAAGCTGGTGCCCTACTGGCTGCTCGGGCAGTTTCCGGCGACCAACCTGACCGTATCGGCGGCCCTGTTTCCGCTCGCCGTGGCCGGGACCCTGCTCGGCGTGTGGCTGCACACCAGGATCTCCGACCGCCTCTTCTTCATTGCGGCCTATGTCCTGCTGTTCGGCATCGGCATCAAGCTGGTATATGACGGCATGACCGGCCTGCTGGCCTGACCGGAGGAGGAGTACGATGACGGAAAACGAAGCGGCGCGGCGCGAGGCGCGTTGCCGGGCGGTAAAAGCGGCGGTGTCGGATATCCGCGCCATCGAACGCGACCGCGGGGTGACGCCGGACGGCCTCGCCCGGATCAAGCAGCGCCTGCTCGATCTTGCCGCGCAGGCGGACCTGTTCCCGGCGGAAGATTTCCCGCCGCCGGAAGGGGATGTCGACTTTCCCGCCAACATCTACCGGATCGCGGAGGACGACGACCATCGCTTTGCCCTTTATGTCCAGTCGGCGCGCGGCGCGCTGGATACGCCGGCGCACAACCACACCACCTGGGCGGTCATCGCCGGCATCAAGGGCGACGAGCTGAACCGATTCTACGAGCGTACGGCGGACGGCGGGGTGGCCGAAACCGGCCGGCATGTCGTGCGCCAGGGCACGGCCGTCGCCTTCCTTCCGGACGAGCTGCATTCCATCCATGTCGCGGGCGATGGCCGGGTCGTCAACTTCCATATGTACGGCCTGGCACTCGACCATCTGCACACGCGGGAATATTACCGGGCCGACGACCACAGCTGGCGCAACTTCCCGGCCCAGCAGGGCATCATCGACGCGCGCGGCGTCTGATACTTCCCGCCAAATCTCCCGGATCGAACCATGAGCCTCTATATTTCCCCGGCGGACCTCCACGCCGCCCTGCAGGACGGCGACGAGCTCGCCCTGATCGATGTCCGCGAACAGGGCGTCTTCTACCATTCGCACCTGTTCTGGGCGGTCTGCATCCCACTGTCGCGCATGGAATTGCAAATTCTGGACCTCGTGCCGCGCAGGTCCGTGCGGCTCGTGCTGTGCGACGACGGCCCATCCGGCCTCGCCGGCGCGGCGATGGAGGTACTGGGCGCGCTCGGCTACAGCGACGTCCGCATCCTCGACGGCGGGACGGCCTCCTGGGCCGAAGCCGGCTACGAGCTCTATTCCGGCGTCAACGTGCCGTCCAAGGCGTTCGGCGAGTTCGTCGAGCACGCCTACGACACGCCGCGCCTGCCGCCCGAGAAACTGAACGAAACCATCCGCTCGGGGCGGGACATGGTGATCCTGGACAGCCGGCCGGTCGAGGAATACCGGCGCATGAACATCCCGGGCGGCATCGACGTGCCGGGCGCCGAACTGGTCTACCGGGTCCACGAGATCGCGCCCGATCCGGAGACGCTGGTGGTCGTCAACTGCGCCGGCCGCACGCGCAGCATCATCGGCGCCCAGAGTCTGATCAACGCCGGCATTCCGAATGAGGTCGCCGCGCTCAAGGACGGGACCATGGGCTGGGAACTGGCCGGCTTCTCCTGCGAGCACGGCGCCGACCGCTTCGGTCCGGATCCGTCGCCGGACGCTGTGACGGTTGCGCAGGAAAGAGCGGCCACCGTCGCCCGGCGTTTCGAAGTGTCCTTCGCCGACAAGGCGACGGTCGAGCGCTGGCAGACCGAAGCCGCCGTACGTACGCTCTATCTTCTGGACGTACGTACACCCGAGGAATTCGAGGCCGGCCATGTCGCCGGTTCGCGCCACGCGCCGGGCGGGCAGCTGGTCCAGGCGACCGACGAGTATGTCGCGACCCGGCACGCCCGGATCGTCCTGTTCGACAACGAACAGGTGCGCGCGGTCATGACGGCTTCCTGGCTGATCCAGCTCGGCTGGCGCGATGTCCATGTCTACGGCGGCGCGATCGCTGACTGGCCGGTCGAGACCGGGCCCCCTGAGCCGGCGGCGCCGGAGATCGAGCAGTGGGACACGATCGGGCCCGGCGCTGTCGAGCCGGACGATTTCATCCTCGACCTGTCCGACAGCCTGACCTACCGGCGCGGCCATATCCCCGGCGCCTGGTGGGGCCTGCGCACGCGCCTCGACGAGGCGCTGCTGCCGGACGACGCGCGCATCGTCCTCTACGCCGACGACGACCGGATGGCCCATCTGGCGGCCGCGGAAATGTCCGGCCTGGAGATCGAGGACGATTTCGTCGTGCTGGCCGGCGGCCTCGAAGCCTGGCGTGCCGCCGGTAAGCCGGTCGAGACCGACAGCGGCAGGATGACCCTGGCGACCACGGAGCCGAACGACGTCTGGTACAAGCCCTACGATACCGACGAAGAGGTCCGGGCGAAAATGGAGGAATATCTGGTGTGGGAAGTTGCGCTGGTGGAGCAGATCGCGCGGGACGGCACGGTCAGCTTCCGGAAATACGCATGACACTTTCGCAATGATCCCCGCACGGATCAGGGTCATGGAAGCCCGCGGCATGGATGCGGGCATGGATCCGGCAGAAATTTCTGCACCGCTGCCGTCCGCCACCGTCCTTCTGCTGCGCGAAGGCGCGGACGGGCTGGAAGTGTTCATGGTGGAGCGCAGCGGCCGGGTCGGCGCCTTCGCCGGCGCGATGGTGTTCCCCGGCGGCAAGGTCGCGCCCGAGGATTCCTCCGCCGAGCTGCGCGCTCTGGCCGACAATGGCGACAGCCTGGACGACGAGGCCTTCGGTTTCGCCGTCTCCTCGGTGCGCGAAGCCTTCGAGGAATGCGGCGTGCTGCTCGCCCATCGCGACGGCGCCACGCTGACCGACGCCGAACTGGCGCCGCTTGCCGGGTTCCGCGACGCGATCGGCCGCAACCGGATTCCGTTCGCCCGCTTTCTTGCCGAGCACGGCCTGCGCCTCGACCTGGCCGGTCTGGCGCCCTTTTCGCGCTGGGTGACGCCGACGTTCCGGCCAAAGCGCTTCGACACAATGTTCTTCCTCGCCGCCGTCCCGCCGGACCAGACGCTGAGCCACGATGGCAGCGAGACGGTGCACGGCCTGTGGACCCGGCCGCAGCAGGTTATCGACGCCGCCGACCGGGACCGAAAATATTCGCTCTATTTCGCCACCCGGCTGAACCTGATGGACCTGGCACAGAGCGCGACCGTGGCCGAGGCGCTGGCCCGCGCCGCCGGCCGGGAACCGCCGCAGGCCATGCCGTGGCGCGAGCTGACGGCGGACGGCCCGCGGCTGCGCATCGACCCGGGCGCCGGCTATGCCCTGGTGCAGGCGACACTGGAAGTTGCCGGCGGCATCGCGCCCTTGCCGAACTGATGCCAGGCCTTATATTAGAATTACTCTAATTTAATGCGGAGCAGGCCGGAAATGAACGTGCTGACGCGCGCCGACATTATGGCGATGGCGGACTATGAGGCGGTGCGCCGGGACAAACGCCGCGAGATCGCGCAGATCAAGAAGAACCGGCGGGTCGAGGTCGGCCCGTTCGCGACCTTCTATTTCGAGAGCCGCGCCACCATGTGGCACCAGGTCCACGAGATGCTGTTCATCGAGAAGGGCGGCGAAGCGCAGATTGCCGACGAGTTGGCGGCCTACAATCCGCTGATACCGAACGGCCGAGAACTGATCGCGACGGTGATGATCGAGATCGACGACGAGCGCCGGCGGCGCACGGTTCTGGGCCGGCTCGGCGGTTTCGAGGAAACCATGTTCATCCGCTTCGGCGACCACGAGGTGAAAGGAATTCCCGAAGACGACCTCGACCGCACGACGGCGGACGGCAAGGCTTCGTCCGTCCAGTTCGTGCATTTTCCTTTCACCGATGCGCAGGCCGGGACGTTCAAGGCGGGCGCCGGCGAGGCCATCGTCGGCGTCGGCCACCCGAACTACGCCCACATGGCGGTAGTGTCCGAAGCGGTCCGGGAGTCGCTCGCGGAAGATCTGGATTAGGATTCGACACAGGGGGGCGAACCGGGCTGTATGGATTACTTCCCACTCTTCAGAGGGGGAAAAATCGGATCAATGCGCCGGTCCGTCCGTCATGCGGTGGCGAATGGTGGATTTTACTTGCTCTGCGATGCAGCAGGCGCGATCAGCCGTTGCCCTCGTCCGTCTCCACGTCGATCGTTTCGGCCCGCATTGTGCGGACCTTGCCGCCGGTCGGGTTCGCGCCAGGCCGGATCGGCACGCTGCGCACCGCCTCTTTGACCGCCGGGCGCGCCAGATCGATGCCGAGCAGACCGTTCTCGAGCGCGGCGCCCTCCACCTCGATCCCCTCGGCGAGCATGAAGGTGCGCTGGAACTGGCGCGCGGCGATGCCGCGATGCAGGTAGACCCGGTCCTCGCGCTCGGCTTGCCGGCCGCGGACGATCAGCTGCCGGCCCTCGACCGTGACGGTAAGATCGTCCATCGTAAACCCGGCAACGGCCAGCGTGATGCGCAGCGCATTTTCTCCCGTCTGCTCTATGTTGTAGGGCGGATACCCGTCGGCCGAGGCTTTCGCGATCCGGTCGACAGTTTGCTCGAACTCGTCGAAGCCGAGCAGGAACGGGCTGTTGAACAGGGACAGGCGGGCCATGTGCACGCGCTCCTGCGGATGGGCCGGCCGGGCTCCAGTCTGCGGCCCGGCGGCGGGCGCGGAATTGTAGTGCGCCAAGCAGGTTGACCTCAAGGCGGCGGGCGACAAATAACCCGGATCGGGGCCGGTGCAACGGTCATCGCCGGCGAACTGAGGCGGGAAGAGAGCAATGACGTGGTCGCTCGGCCGCGAAGGCATGCACGAAACGGTATCGGAGACCGATCGCCGCGGCAGGCCGTTGCGCACCGTCATCTGCATGGATACCGGGCTGGTGCGCAACGATCCGGTCCCGGGCGACGCCGAACTGGAACGGTTCTACAGCGAAGAATACCGCATCGCCTACAAGGGCCGCACCAAACCCCGCCGCCGGCAGATCCTGCGTAACTTCCGGCGGGCGGTGAACCATGTGCGGACCAACTGGGACATGCTGAAACCGGCGAAGCAGGTTCTGGAGATCGGCGCGGGTTCGGGCGAAATTGCCTTCGTGATGGCGCGGCTCGGCAAGCGCGTTACAGGCATCGAGCCCAATTCCCATTATGCCGCCTATTGCCGCGAAGAACTGGGCCTTGATATTCGCACCGCCCATCTGGCGCCCGATCTTTTCCCGCCCGGCCGATTCGACGTGATCCGCCTGAGCCATGTGCTGGAGCATCTGAACGACCCGGTCGGGTATCTCGGGCAGATCGCCGGCTGGCTGGCGCCGGGCGGAACGCTCTATGTCGCTGTACCGAATATCGAAACCTATTGCCGGAAGAAATCGCGCGGCGGCATGTTCCACTATGCCCACATCTTCAATTTCAACCCGTGGACGCTGCGCGCCTGCGCCGGCCTGGCCGGCCTTACGGAAACGCCGGAGACGGCCCAGCGTTCGGCAGGCACCACCGGTGTCTTTCTTCGCCGCGATGCCGCAGCGGCTTCGCGTATCGGGACCGAAAACCCGGAAAACGCCCGCCATGTGCGCGAAATGATCCGACGGCACTATGCCGGCGACTTCAAGAAGGGAAAGGCCTCGAAGCCCCTGGTAAGGACTGCCGCCCGAATCGAGGAAACCCTCGCCGGGCTGGCTGCAGGCGGACCGAGCGACATCGGCGAACGGGCGATGCGCGGCCTCCGGTCGATCGCTTGACGCGGTCTCCTTGCCCGGCGGCCGGAGCCGACGTTTCGGATTCGCGCGTTGCCAAGCGGACGGAACGGGCCGATGAATCGCCGATGACCGCGCGCCGCCCGCCTGAATCCTCAACCGGCCAATCGGCCGATCCCGCCCTGGCTGCCGGGGGGAACCGGCTGGACCGCCCGTTCGGCCGGCTGGAGGCCTGGCTGGAATTGCTGGTCATCGATCACGGCTTCCTGCGGCTGGCCTACCGGCACTGGCACGAAATCGCGCCCGGCCTGTACCGTTCCAACCAACCGGCGCCGTTCCAGATCCGCCGCGCCGCGCGATCGGGCATCCGCACCGTCGTCGCCTTGCGCCGCGCCAACGAAAGCGGACACTCTCTCCTCGAGCGGGAAGCGACCGCAAAAGCGGGGCTCGTCCAGGTTGAATTTTTTATTTCGTCGCGAAACGCACCGCGGCGCGAGCGGTTGCTGGACGCGGCCGAAATGTTCGACCGGATCGACTATCCGGCCCTGATCCACTGCAAGTCCGGCGTCGACCGGACCGGCCTTATGGGCGCGCTGTATATCCTGATGAAGGGCGGTGCCGCCGGCGATGCGCTCAAACAGTTCGGATGGCGCTACGGCTATATCGGCGCCGGGCCGACCGGCATCGGCAAGGCCCTCGTGCTGGAATACAGCCGCGCGCAGGCCGAAACCGGCATCGACTTTCTCAGCTGGGTTTCCGAGAGCTACGATCCGGCGGCGCTTGAGGCCGGTTTCCGGCCCCGGCCGCTCGCCACCGCCCTGGTCGAATTTATCCTGCGCCGGGAATAGGCGCGGCGGGGCAGATTCCGGACCTGTTGCGTTACGCCGCTTTGGGACATAGGGACGCGCGTTTGCCGGCGATTCTGCGCCGGAGAGCAACGCCGTGATAAGAAGCCGCCCTATTGAAACCGTCAGGAGCCGCCGTTTGGCCGCCGGACCGAATCCCGTAAAGGACCTGCCGCTCGACGCCCGGACGCTGCCATTGGTGAAGCGGCTCGTCCGCGACTATCTGGTGCGCTATTGGCTGCGCATTGTCCTGGCCTTCGTCCTTCTCGGCATCGTCTCGGCCTGTACGGCCACGATACCCTTCATCCTGAAAGAACTGCTGGACAGCGCTTTCAGCGGCGGCGCAGCGCCGGAGAGTGCCTGGCTGCCCCGCGCGATTGCCGGGCTTTTTTCGCCCGATGCGCGATACAACCAGCTTTATTTTATCGCGCTGGCGACGGCGGCAGTCTTCGTCGTCAAGGGCGGCGCAGCCTATGGCGCAGTCACCATGATGGCCTATGTCGGCCATCGCTCGGTCGCCGACATCCAGGACAGCATGTTCGCCCGGCTGATGCGCGCCGATCTGGGCTTTTTCCACAACACGCCGACCGGCCAGCTGATCTCCGCCTTCACCAACGACGCCAGCGCGATGCGCAGCCTGTTCTCGGACACGGTGGTCAGCATCGGGCGGGACATCGTGACCGTGGTCGCCCTGGTCGCCGCCATGTTCTGGATCGACTGGATCCTGTCCTGCATAACCTTCATCGTATTCCCGCTGGTCGTCTTCCCGGTCTACCGGATCGGCCAGCGTATGCGGAGGGTTTCGGCCAATACGCAGGCTGAAATGGCGCAGTTCACCACCCTGCAGGACGAAAGTTTCCAGGGCATTCGCCATGTCAAGGCCTATGGCATGGAGGATTACGAGACCGGGCGCGCCACCTCGGTCGTCCGGCGCATCTTCCGCCTGAACTACAAGGCGGAGAAGGTCCGGGCGATTACCGAACCCCTGCTCGAAGCGATCGCCGGCGTGGCGATTGCCGCCGTGCTCTTGTATGGCGGCTATCAGGTGATCGACGGGGTGCGCACGCCGGGCGATTTCGGCGGCTTCATCGCCGCCCTGCTGCTGGCCTACGATCCGGTGCGCCGGCTGGCGCGGCTCAACGCCAACCTGCAAAAAGGCCTGGCGGCGGCCGAGCGCGTGTTCGCCAAGCTGGATATCGAACCGGAGATCGTCGACCGGCCGGGTGCCGGGCCACTGGCGCTCGAATCCGGCGGGGTCCGTCTGAACGACGTCGTGTTTGCCTACGGCCGGAAAGATGCTGGGGCTGCTGCGCCCGCCCTGGGGCAGTGCGGACAGGGCGTGACGCTCGATGTGCCCGCCGGCAGGACGGTCGCGCTGGTCGGGCCGTCCGGCGCGGGCAAGACGACGGTCCTGAACCTCATTCCCCGCTTCTTCGATGTCGACAGCGGCGCGGTGACAATCGACGGACAGGATGTGCGCGACGTGACCCTCGCCTCCCTGCGCGCCCGGATCGGGCTCGTGAGCCAGGAGACCAGCTTGTTCGACGATACGATCCGCGCCAACATCGCCTATGGCAGACGCGGCGCATCCGAAGCGGAAATCGTTAACGCCGCGCAAGCCGCCGCGGCGCACGAATTCATCATGGAACTGCCGCAGCAATACGACACCCAGGTCGGCGGCCTCGGCGCCAAGGTGAGCGGCGGCCAGCGCCAGCGCATCTCCATCGCGCGCGCCATTCTGAAGGATGCACCGATCCTGCTGCTCGACGAGGCGACCTCGGCGCTCGACACGGACTCGGAGCGTCAGGTGCAGTCCGCGCTGGATTCCCTGCGCAAGGGGCGGACGACCATTGTCATCGCCCACCGGCTATCCACCATCGTCGACGCCGACATCGTCTATGTGCTCGACGAGGGCCGGGTCTTGGAATTCGGCAGCCACCGAGACCTGGTAGCGGCCGGCGGCGCTTTCGCCCGCTTGCATGCCGAACAGATGAGCGGCCGGCAGATGAGCGGGGGGCAAATGAGCGACGGGCAGATGAGCGACACTGGGCAGGCCTGAACCATGCTGCTCGGCCTGTATCGCGGCGTCGGCCGGCTGGCGCCGCCGGTCGCCCGGCTCGTGCTGTCGCGCCGGCGCGCCCACGGCAAGGAACATCCGGAGCGGTATCGCGAACGGATGGGCCATCCGCGCCGGGACCGGCCGGACGGCGCGCTGATCTGGCTGCACGCCGCGAGCGTCGGCGAGGCCCTGTCCGCATTGCCGCTGATCGGCCGGCTGCTCGCGCGCCTGCCCCTGGCCCGGGTCATGGTCACGTCGGGCACCGTCACCTCGGCCAAACTGATGGACGAACGCTTGCCGGAGCGCGCCTTCCACCAGTTCGTCCCCGTCGATTGCCCGGCCTGGGTGCGGCGGTTCCTGAACCACTACAGGCCGGACCTCGCCTTGTGGGTGGAAAGCGAATTGTGGCCGGCCCTGCTTGTCGAGACGGTGCAGTCCGGCACGCCGGCGATCCTGCTGAACGGGCGTATGTCGGCGCGGTCCTTCGCTCGCTGGCGCGGTTTTCCGGGCGCGGCGCGCCAACTGATCCAATCGTTCGATGCGGTCCTGGCCCAGTCCGGGACCGATGCCGGGCGCTTCCACCGGCTCGGCGCCCGGCGCGTCGAAACGCCGGGCAATCTCAAGATGGCAGCCACGCCTCTACCGGCCGATCCGGATGCGCTCGCCGGGGTCGAACGGGCAATGGACGGGCGGTCGGTCTGGCTTGCCGCCAGCACCCATCCGGGCGAGGAAGCGGCGGCGGCCGAGGCGCACCGGGCCGTGCGCCCGCAGTGCGGCGGCGCCCTGCTCGTCATCGTCCCGCGGCATCCCGAACGCGGCCCCGCCATCGCCGAAGACCTGCGCAGCGCAGGACACGCCGTCGGGCTGCGCAGCGCCGGCGACGCGCCGGACGCGGCATGGGACATCTACCTCGCGGACACGCTGGGCGAACTGGGCCTGTTCTATCGCGTCGCGCCGGTTACCTTCGTCGGCGGCTCGCTGGCGCCGCACGGCGGCCAGAACCTTTTCGAGCCGGCGCAGCTGGGTTGCGCGATCCTGCACGGCCCGCATGTCGGCAACTTTGCCGATATCGCAGAATCCCTGCGGGCGGCCGGCGCCAGCGAGACCGTCGCTTCGTCCGACGCCCTGGCGACGGCGGTGCGCCGCCTGCTCGCCGATCCGGCCGAATGCCGGGACCGGGCGGCACGGGCGGCCCGCGCCGCGCAGGAGAGCGCCGGCATCCTGGACCGGGCGATGGCCGTTCTGGAACCCTATCTTGCGGCCCTGCCCGATAGCGCACCCGGCGCTGCGCCGGCGGCCGGCGGGGACGGCGCCTGATGCGCACGCCGGACGCCTGGTCGCGCAAGGGCGCGGTCTCGACCATGCTGCTGCCGGTGTCCTGGCTGTACGGCCTCGGTACGGCCACGCGGGTGCAACGCCCGCCGCGCTACGCGCCGCCCGTGCCGGCGATCTGCGTCGGCAATCTCACTGCCGGCGGCGCGGGCAAGACGCCGGTCGTGCTGTCGCTCGCGCGGCTGATGCTCGAACGGGGCCGGCGGCCCTTCGCCGTCAGCCGCGGCTACGGCGGCCGTCTGGCCGGCCCGGTCCGGGTCGATCCGGCGTTGCACACCGCCAGGGAGGTCGGCGACGAACCGCTCCTGCTGGCGGGAACGCTGCCGACCGTCGTGGCCCGGAACCGCGCGGCCGGCGCGCGCACCGCCGTAGACGCCGGCGCCGATATCCTGCTGCTCGACGACGGCCACCAGAACCCGGCCGTCGCCAAAGCCCTGTCGCTGGTTGTCGTCGACGGCGGCTTCGGCTTCGGCAACGGCCGGCTGATTCCGTCCGGCCCGTTGCGCGAGCCGGTCGGCCGCGGCCTGGCGCGGGCGGATGCGGTCGTCGTCGTCGGGGCGGACAGCACCGGCGCGATGCATCGCAGCCGGCAGGAAGCCGCCGGGCTACCCCTGCTTGAAGCCCGCTTCGTCCCGACCGAGGCGGCATTGGCGTTGCAGGGCCGCAAGGTCGTCGCCTTCGCCGGCATCGGCCGGCCCGACAAGTTCTTCGATACGGTGAAGGAGATCGGCGCCGACCTGACCGAGGCGATGGCCTATCCGGACCATCACCCGTTCCCGGAAACCGAGATCATGTTCATCTGCGAACTGGCGCAGGAGCGCGGCGCCATCCCGGTCTGCACCGAAAAGGACTATATGCGCCTGCCCCCCGACGCCCGCCTCATGGTGACGCCTGTCCCCGTCACCCTCGAATGGCGCGACCCGGACGCGCTGGACCGGCTGCTGAAGCCGGTGTTGCGGGGTGGGTAAAGGCCCGCGCGCATCCGCGCTGGCGCCGGCGATCGCCGTGTCGGCGATGGTGAAGGAGATCGCCGGGTCGATCGTCTGCGCCGATTTTCGGGCGGTCAGGCGTCGTACAGGTTTCCGGCGACGACCTCTTCGTTCCAGTCCAGGCCGACCCCGGGCACATCGGGGATGTGCAGATGGCTGTCCCTGATCTCGTAGGGCTGTTGCAGGATCGGTTCGGCCCAGTCCTGCCACTCCAGCCAATGCGCGGTCTCGGTCGCCCGCATCGCATGGGCGCCGACCTCGGGATAGAGGTGCGTCGACATCGGGATCCCGGCCGCGCCGGCGATGGCCGCCGCGCGCATCCATCCGGTGACGCCGCCAATGCGCATGAAATCCGGCATCACATAGTCGCAGGCCTGGGCGCGCAATGCCTTGTGCAGATCGCGCGGCCCGTAGAAATTCTCGCCGATCTGCAGGGGCGTCTTGAGCTCTCGGGCGAGCTGGGTGTATCCGTCGAAATTATCGTAGACAACCGGCTCTTCCAGCCAGGCCAGGCCGAGATCGTCGAGCATGTGGCACCGGCGCAGTGCCTCCGCCATGTCCAGGCCCTGGTTGAAATCGATCATCAGATGCATGTCTTCGCCGACCGTCCGGCGAACCGCATCGATCGTGGCGAGGTCGTCCTTCGGATTTTCCCGGCCGAGACGCAGTTTCACGCCCTCGAACTGTCCCTCATCGCGGATCTCGATGGCCTCTGCAGCAACCTCGGACGGAGATTTGAGCCAGAGCCCGTTGCTGTTGTAGGCGCGCACCGGACCAGGCGAACCGCCGAGCAACGCGCATAACGGCATGCCCGCGGCTTTGGCCAGGGCGTCCCAGGCTGCCATGTCGATGCCGGAAACGGCGATCATCGCCATGCCTTCGTAGCCGACGAAGTGCAGCGACTTTCGTGCGGTCTCGTAGATGTCGGCCGGCGCCAGCCTTTGGCCCTTGAGCATCGCCCCCATGTCGCGCAGGGCGGGCACGAGATAGTTCATCGACTTGACTATGTAGGGCTCCAGATAGCTGCGCCCGACGATCCCTTCCTCGGTCTTCAGATCGATCAGGATAAGCGGCCATTCCGTCATGGTCGCGATTCTGGCGACGACGGGGCGCTTCAGCTTGAGAACGACAGCGCGCACATCGACGCTGTGGAAGGTCAGTGTTTCGGGCGTCATCGATCTGGACTCCATCGGCGTTGCGGGGGCGGCGGCGGTACCGCGGCAGCAGCGGGCGTCGATCTGCAGGAAGGCGATGGCCGGCTTGAAAGCGGTCGGCACCCGGCGAAAATGGACGGCGGAGGCGTCGATGCCGGTCGCCCGTGTGTAGAGGTCGACAATCGCCTGCCGGCTCACGCGTCGGACTTGGACACCCAGGGAATGCGGCCGAATTCGATGCCCTCATCGCGCAGGGCTTCGGATTCGGCGTCGGTTGCCTCGCCGTAGATGCTGCGCCCTCCAGTCTCGCCATAATGAATCTTGCGCGCCTCGTCGGCGAATTTCGGGCCGACATAATCGGCGTTCTTCTCGACGTGCCGGCGCATTTCGACCATCGCTTCGCGAATCTTGCCCATGACATGGACGCGCTTGGCGTCTTCGGCCGAAACCGGCATCTGCGGCGTGGCAGCCGGTGTGGAAACCGGTGCGGAATCCGGTTCCGGGGCCGGCCCGGAAGATGCTTCATCGCCGCCGCCATCGCGGTCCGCCGGAAGAGGTTCCTCCCGCAGAGTCGCCTTGGTGCCGGAGAGCGCAGGCGCCATCGGCGCGCGGCGCACCTCGGCCGAGCCGCAATCCGGGCAGGAAACCGCACCGGCGGCCTCCAGGGTTTCATAGGTATTCGAATCCCTGTACCAGCCTTCGAAGTCGTGGCCGGCCCGGCAGCGGACGGTGTAGCGGATCATTTCACATCCTGCCGTTTGCCGGGCGCATTCTGGCAAAATTCAAACGTCATGACAGAAATCTAGGGATTATGACGCGTCAACGGAAGACCTTGCGGCGCGATGACTGAGCCGGCGGGCGCCGCCACGATTGCCGTCGCGCCGAGCCGCTGGGTGGCGCGCTTCCTGCCGGTGGCCGCCCCGGCCGGCGGCCTTGTCCTGGACCTTGCCGCCGGCCGGGGCCGTCACGTCCGGCTTGCGCGATCGCGCGGCTGGCGGGTGGCTGCCGTCGACCGGGAGACCGGCGCCCTGGCTGCGCTGGCCGCAGAAGACGACGGGATCGACGCGCTCACGATGGATCTGGAAGCCGGCGATGCCGCCGATACGGCGCAGGCCCTCAAGGCGGCCGGGCCGTTCGATAGCGTCATGGTCTGCAATTATCTGCACCGCCCGCTGCTGCCGCATCTGCCGGCGCTGCTGAAGCCGGGCGGCAGGCTGATCTACGAAACCTTCATGGCCGGCAACGAGGCCTGGGGACGGCCGCGCAACCCGGATTTCCTGCTGCGCCCCGGTGAATTGCTGACGGCCTTCGGCGACGGGCTGACGGTGCTGGCGTTCGAGCAGGGGTACGAGGCGGCCCCGTCGCCCCGTGTCGTCCAGCGCTACGCGGGACTCGTCGCCGGCGCCGATGCAACGCTGCCGCCGCCCGTCGCCGGCCGGAATGCGAAATGAAGATGCGCCGGGCCGGACTTTCCTTTTTCATGCCGCGCGCGCATGATCGCCGGACCCAGCCGGTGACATCATGCTGAAGACCCGCATCATCCCCTGCCTCGATGTCAAGGACGGCCGCGTCGTCAAGGGCGTGAATTTCGTCGACTTGGTCGACGCCGGCGACCCGGTTGAGCAGGCGAAGCTGTACGACCGGGAAGGCGCCGACGAACTGTGCTTTCTCGACATCACCGCCAGCCACGAGAACCGCGACACGATTTACGATGTCGTCGACCGCACCGTCGCCTCCTGCTTCATGCCGGTAACCGTGGGCGGCGGGGTGCGCGAGGTCGAGGACATCCGCAAGCTGCTGCTCGCCGGCACGGACAAGGTTTCGATCAACACCGCCGCGGTCCATCGACCGGACTTGGTACAGGAAGCTGCCAACAAGTTCGGCAGCCAGTGCATCGTCGTCGCCATCGACGCCAAGCGGGCCACGGGCGGACCCAACGCCGGCGACTTCGAGATCTACACCCATGGCGGCCGCACCCCGACCGGCATCGAAGCCATCGGCTGGGCGCGTCGCATGGCGGACTACGGCGCCGGCGAACTGCTGCTGACTTCGATGGACCGGGACGGCACCAAGGCCGGCTTCGACCTGGACCTGACCCGGGCGATCGCCGATTCGGTACCGGTGCCGGTGGTCGCGTCGGGCGGCGTCGGCACGCTCGACCATCTGGTCGACGGCGTGACGCTGGGCCGGGCCTCGGCGGTTCTCGCGGCGTCCATCTTCCATTTCGGCACCTTTACGATCGCCGAGGCCAAGGCCCATATGGCGGCAGCCGGCGTACCGGTCCGTCCGCACCGGGCGGAGCCGGAACCGGCGACCGGGGAAGCGGAGGTGGCGGCGTGAGCGGAAACAGCCCCAACAGGCAGCATGTGCTGGACGCGCTGTTCGCAACCGTGGAGAGCCGGCGCAATGCCGATCCTGCCTCCTCGTGGACTGCCCGGCTACTCGCCGGCGGTGTTCCGGCCGTGGCAAAGAAGACCGGCGAGGAAGCGGTCGAGACCATCCTCGCCGCCATGGCGGAAGACCCGGACGCGCTGGCCGCCGAGAGCGCCGACCTGCTCTACCACCTGCTGGTGCTGTGGGCGGCCTGCGGCGTGAGCCCGGAGCGGGTGTGGCAGGAACTGGAACGGCGGGAAGGTACGTCCGGCATTGCCGAGAAAGCCGGCCGGACGTCGCCACGGGAATAACTTCGGAGGAGGCCGGCCGATGAGCTACAACCCGAACAACATTTTCGCCAAAATTCTGCGCGGCGAGATTCCCTGCGACAGGGTCCATGAAAATGACCACGCGCTCGCTTTCCGGGACATCAACCCGCAGACGCCGGTCCATGTGCTGGTCATTCCGAAGGGCGCCTATGCCGATCTGACAGACTTTGCGGCCAACGCAAGCGCGGAAGAGATTACCGGTTTCGTCCGTGCGGTCGGCGAGACGGCGCAAATGCTCGGCATCACGGACGACGGCTACCGGGCGCTCACCAATATCGGCGAACACGGCCTGCAGGAAGTGCCGCACTTCCACGTCCACCTGTTCGGCGGCCAGCCGCTCGGCCGCATGATCAAGCCGCCGGGGAAATAAGCAAAGGCCCGTTCTAGTTGTTCGGCGTTTCGCGCGGGGCGTATTTGTTCAGGATGCGCTGCAGCGTGCGCCGGTGCATGTTCAGCCGGCGCGCGGTTTCCGATACGTTGCGGTCGCACTGCTCGTAGACCCGCTGGATATGCTCCCAGCGCACCCGGTCGGCCGACATCGGGTTCTCCGGCGGGCCGGGAAGGGGCCGGTCGGTGTTGAGCAGCGCCGCCTCGATCTGGTCGGCGTCTGCCGGCTTGGGCAGGTAGTCAACCGCGCCGGCCTTTACGGCGGCGACCGCGGTCGCAATGTTGCCGTAACCGGTCAGCATGATGACGCGGCAGTCCGGCTTGACCTCGTGCAGGGCGGCCACGACGTCGAGGCCGCTGCCGTCGCCGAGGCGCAGGTCGATCACCGCGTAATCCGGCATTTCCGACTTGGCGCAGGCCACGCCCTGCGCGGCGCTCTCCGCCGCCACCACGTTGAAGCCGCGGCGCTCCATCGCCAGGATCAGGCGCTGCCGCAATGGCCTGTCGTCGTCGACGACCAGAAGTTTCCCTTTACTGTCCTGCGTGTTCTCCGACACGTCCGGTCTCCGAAGTTGCGTGTTCGAGCTCCCGGCGCGGCCAGGTAATCCGAACGATGGCGCCGGCGCCCCACCAATCCCACCAATCCTGATTGGCGAACCGCAGTGTGGCGCCCGTACGATTGAGCAGGTTCTGGGCGATGAACACCCCCAGTCCCATATGCTCGCCTTCGCCGTCCGCACCGGCACGAGTCGAAACATAAGGCTCGCCAAGGCGGTCTAGCAAGTGCGCGGAAAAACCCGGACCGTCGTCGATGATCTCCACCGTCACCGTCTCGGCATCCCAGCGCCCGCGCAGGATGACCTCGGCCTCGGCGAACTGGATGGCGTTCTGGATCAGGGTGCCGACGGCGCGGAGAAACTCAGGGCTGCGGGTGAGTACCGGTTCGGGGCTGCCCGGCGCCTCGCCGACGGGCCGAAAATCGCGCGTGAGATTGACGGATTCGGTCAGATACGGCCGGGCAGCTTCGTCGAGCATGGTGCCGAGCGGAAGCCGGCTGTAGGGCTCGCCACCCTCGGTCTCAGGTTTGCGGCTGAGCTCCATCAGGATTTCGCGGCACCGGGCCGTCTGTTCCAGGATCAGCTCGACATCGTCGGTCATCGGGCTGCCCGGCTTCAGGTCGTGGCTCAGTTCCTTTGCGGTGACCGCAATCGTAGCCAACGGCGTGCCGAGCTCGTGAGCCGCCGCCGCGGCCAGGCCGCCGAGCGACGACAGGCGCTGCTCGTGTTCGAGCGCCACCTGCGCTGCGTTCAGCGCATCCTGCATGCGCCGGCCCTCTTCGGCGACGCTGCCGACGAAGGCGGCGATGAACAGGCCGCCTATCACCAGCGCCTGCCACACGCCCAGCACATAGAACACCGGCAGTTCCAAAAGCGGTTCCGGCCCGGGCAGCGGTTTGTACCGGAACGCCAGCACGCTGATGCAGACTGCGACGAGCAGGCCGAGGCTGAGTGTGCTGACGCGCGACAGCACCGATGCCGAGACCACCACAGAGGCGAGAAGCATCACGGCGAACGGGTTCTGCAGCCCGCCGGTGAGATAGAGCAGCGTCGACAGTTGCAGGATATCGTAGGCCAGCCAGAGCGCCGCCGACCGGTCGGAGAGTGTGCCGCTCATCGGCCGGGTGAGCGTGATGCCGATATTGACCGCCGCTGAAACGGCAACCGTCGCCAGGCAGGCGAGCAGCGGTAACGAATAGTTCAGACCAAAATTGACGATGACCAGCGCCGCCAACTGTCCCCCGACGGCGACCCACCTTATGTAGACAAGCGTACGCAGGCGGACCCGCCCCGGCCTAGGAGCGGTAATGCGGCGGATCGCGGCGAGTTTGGCTCTCATTGTCCGGTGGTCATGGCCCCTTCAGGGCGGTCTGGTTCCGGGGCGGCCCGACCGCCCGGAACAGGCTCCAGTACTGACGAAGACAGGCGATGTTCGCAAGGCGATTGATGCAATCCGCGGCAGACGGGCGGTGAGCGTGGCGCAGGCCGAAGGGTCGCCCGCAGCCATCCGGGTTGCCAAGCTGACCAAATCCTACAACGACGTCCTGGCCGTCAACCGTTTGTCGTTCAGTGTGCCGGAAGGTACGACGGCGGCGCTGCTCGGCGGCAACGGCGCAGGCAAGACCACGACGATTTCGATGATCCTGGGCCTGCTCCTGCCGACGAGGGGGCGAATTTCGGTGCTCGGCGTCGACATGCTGAAGCATCGCTACGATGCCCTGCCGCGCATGAATTTCTCCTCGCCCTATGTCGACTTGCCGAAACGCCTGACGGCGCGGGAGAACCTGAAGGTCTACGCCCGGCTCTACGGTCTGCGTAAACCGTCCCGCAGGATCGGCGACTTGGCGGAGGAACTGGATCTCGCCGCCTTCATGGACCGGCCGAGCGGCACGCTGTCCGCCGGGCAGCGGACCCGGCTGGCACTCGCCAAGGCGTTGCTCAACGAGCCCGACGTCCTGCTGCTTGACGAGCCGACCGCTTCGCTCGACCCGGACACCGGCGACCGCATCCGGACCTATCTGGAGGCCTACCGGGATACCCGCCGCGCCACAATCCTGCTCGCCTCGCACAATATGGCCGAGGTCGAACGCCTGTGCAGCCGGGTAATGATGATGCGCGCCGGGCGGATCGTCGACCAGGGCAGCCCGGCCGAACTGATCCGCCGCTACGGCCGCGCCAATCTGGAGGACGTCTTCCTCGATATCGCCCGCCACCGGCGGACGGGCGATGCCCGCGAGGCGGCGGCGTGAGTCCGGCCGACGCCAAAGTAGCAGGCACCAGAGGCCCGATCGCCTCGTGGCGGCGATTGCAGGCGATGGTGCTCCGCTATGTCTATCTCTACCGCGGATCGTGGCCGCGCCTGCTGGAGCTCGCCTACTGGCCGACGCTGCAGATGGTAATGTGGGGCTTCCTGACGATCTTCCTGGCGAGCAAGTCCGGCTTCTTCGTCCAGGCCGCCGGCGTGCTGATCGCCGCCGTGCTGTTATGGGATGTGCTGTTCCGCTCCTCTCTCGGTGTCAGCCTGTCCTTCCTCGAGGAAATGTGGTCGCGCAATCTCGGCCATATCTTCGTCAGTCCGCTGCGGCCCGCCGAGTTCGTCGCCGCGCTCACCCTTATGTCGCTGATCCGGGTACTGATCGGCGTGATTCCGGCCTCGCTGCTGGCGATCTGGCTCTACGCCTATTCGATCTTCGACATGGGGCTGCCGCTGATCGCCTTCTTCGCAAACCTCCAGGTCATGGGCTGGTCGTTCGGGCTCGTCGTGTGCGGCCTGCTGATGCGCTACGGCCTGGGCGCCGAGAGCATCGCCTGGTTCGCGATTTTCGCTATCGCCCCGTTCAGCGCCATCTACTATCCGGTTTCCGTGATGCCGGACTGGTTGCAATGGATCGCGGGCATCCTGCCGTCGACCCATGTCTTCGAGGGCATGCGGTCGGTCCTGATCGACAAGAGCTTCCGGACCGACCTGCTGCTCAACGCCGTCGCTCTGAACGCTGCATACCTGACGGTTTCGATCGCGGTTTTCCTGCGGTTCTTCCGCTCGGCCCGCGAACGCGGCCTGATCCTCCAGATCGGCGAATAGCCGGCCGAGTGCGGGCGGAGGGCGGTTGGCGCGCCGCGCACCGCATCGATCCTGTCGGCAGACGACGCGAAACCGTATATGCTGAGCGAACCCGCCCGGCGGGCGCGCCAAAACGGCCCTGCCGGGCGCACAGGAGGAAGCGGAACGACGATGACCGACCATCGGGGCGACGATCCGGACGCCTGGCTGGGCCTGTCGCGGCAGAATGGCGGCAATGGCCGGTTCGACGGAGCCGGCTGGTTCCGCGACTGCCGCAATGCCGCGATCATTCTGACCGGCTGGCCGCTCGGCCGGCGCGGCGAGATCGGCCCGGCTGCCGAGGCGGACAGCCGCCGCGCCTTCGTCCCGGTCGGCCTGGCGCTCGGCCTGCCGGCGGCCCTGTTCGGCTGGCTCGCCGACGGGCTCGGCCTGCAAATCTTCGGCGCGGCCGTCTTCGCCGCGGTCACGGTCGTCCTCTTGACCAACGCACGGGCCGAATGCGGCGCCGCCGCAACGGCCGCCGACCTCGCCGAGACCGAACCGGGCTCCGACCGGCGTTTCGCGCTGATCGCCGGCTGCGTCGGCGCCATCCTGCTCGCCCGCATCGCCGGGCTAAGCGCCATCGCGACCCTTGCCGACATGCTGGGGGCGCTGATCGCCGCGCAAGTCCTGTCGGCCTCGGTCATGGCGCTGGCGACCCTGTCCGAGACTGCGGGAACTAGCAAAGCCGACGATAGCGACTCGCCGTTCGAGCCCCAACGCGACAGGGGCGGCAGCGCCGCGCTGTGGATCGGCACCACCGCCGTGGCCTTGCTGCTCGCCATCCTGTTCGTCGGTTTTTTGACCGGCCTGCTGGCCTATGCAGCGGCCATGCTGGTTGGCGCGCTGGTCTGGTTCTCGGCGGAAATTTACGGGATGCCGCGGGACCGGAATTTCCTGTACACGATCCGCGTCAAGACGGAACTGGCGGTCATCGTCACGGTCGCCGCCCTTCTATAACCGTATTCAAGGCTTCGCGCATGAGTGTAACCGTAACCCGGTGGTGGTGGATCCGCCACGCGCCGGTCATCGATGATGGCGGCTGTTTTTACGGCCAGGAGGATCTGGAGGCCAATACCGGAGATATGGCGGCCCATCGCGCCCTTGCAGAAGTGCTGCCGTTGGATGCGGTGTGGGTTTCCTCGCACCTGCAGCGCACCCATCAGACGGCGGCGGCGATCGGCGAGGCGGGCTATCCGCTGCCCGAGGTCGAGCACCACCGGGATCTGGCGGAGCAGCATTTCGGCGACTGGCAGGGCACGCCTCGTGCGCCGGCCTACGAGAAATACGGCGGATTTTACGGCTTCTGGCTGTCCGTTCTCGACACGGCGCCGCCGAACGGCGAGAGCTTCAGCGACCTGCGCAGCCGGGTCGGCGGCGCGGTCGAGCGGCTGTCGGCCGCCCATCGCGGCCGGAATATCGTCGCCGTCGCCCATGGCGGAACCATCCGGGCCGCCCTGGTCGGCGTCCTCGATCTGCCGTCGTCCTGCGCGCTCAGCCTCACCATTTCAAACAGTTCGCTGACCCAGCTCGACCGGATTGAGGAGCCGGGCCGCAGTGCCCGCTGGTTTCTCAACCTGCTCAACGGCTATGGCGTCGACGGACCGCTATCGAAGCTGTGAAGGTTCGGGATGCGCTATCCGGTTGTGCAGTGCGGCAACACGTTGTTTGCTGCGGCGCAACAGATGCGCTGCCACCCGAGACGGGGACCCCGCCGCCGGCCGGGTTCACCGGCGCGTAAGGCAGACAGGACCGGGGCCGACAACCAATGCTTTATTCTCTGTACGACTGGCAGCTTGCCGCCTTTGCGCCTCTGCGCACGATGGCGGTCGCCGGCCGGAATTTTCTGACCAACCCGGATTTCCCGTTTACCGAGAGCCGCTTCTTCCGCGGCGTCGCCGCCAGCTGCGAACTGTTCGAGCGCGTAACCCGGCGCTACGAGAAGCCGGCATGGGGCCTGGACCGGGTGCGGATCGGCGGTGCGTGGGTTGCGGTGACGGAGGAGGTCGTCGAGGCCCGGCCGCATTGCAACCTGCTGCATTTCCGGCGCGGGCCGGGCGCTTCCCGGGCCGGCGACGATCCGAAGGTCCTGGTCGTCGCGCCCATGTCCGGCCATCATGCGACCCTGCTGCGCGGCACGGTTGCCGCGCTGCTGCCGGAGCACGACGTCTACATCACGGACTGGATCGACGCCGGCCGGGTGCCGGTTTCGCGGGGCCGGTTCGATCTCGACGATTATGTCGATCATGTCATCTCCTTCCTGCAGCGGCTTGGCCCGGGCGCCCATGTCGTCGCGGTGTGCCAGCCCTCGGTCCCGGTGCTGGGCGCGGTTTCCCTGATGGCGGCAGACGGCGATCCCTGCCAGCCCGCGTCCATGACCCTGATGGGCGGACCGGTCGATACGCGGGTCAATCCGACCCGGGTAAACGACTTCGCCAAGCGGCACAGCCTGGGCTGGTTCGAGCGCTCGGTCATCACCAGGGTGCCGTTCGGCTACGAGGGCTTCAACCGGCGGGTCTATCCGGGATTTCTGCAACTCACCGGCTTCATGTCGATGAATTTCGACCGCCATTTCGGCGCCCATCTGAAGCTTTACGAACATCTGATCCGGGGCGACGGCGACAGCGCCGAAGCGCATCGAAAATTCTATGACGAATACATGTCGGTGATGGACATGACGGCGGAATTCTATCTCCAGACCGTCGATATCGTGTTCCAGCGACATGCCCTGCCCAGGGGCGAATGGATCTCGCGCGGGCGGAGGATCGAGCCTGCGGCCATCGAAAGGACCGCCCTGCTGACCGTAGAGGGCGAACTGGACGACATTTCCGCCGTCGGCCAGACACAGGCGGCCCATGAGCTTTGCGCCGGCATCCCGCTCCGGCGGCGCCGCCACATCCTGCAACCAGACGTTGGCCATTACGGCATATTCAACGGCCGCCGCTGGCGCGAACTCATCTGTCCGAAGGTCCGCGACTTCATCCGCGCCAGCCACGCCTCCGGGCCCGGGCGCACGGCCGCCTAGCCGCCGGTTCCCGCCATGACCGATATCCTGACCCTCGACGCCGCCGGCCAGGCAGTGACGGTGGGCGTAAGGCGCAGCGCCAGGGCGCGGCGCATCCTGCTGCGTATCGACCGCAACGCCCGGCGGGCCGAACTGGTTCTGCCGCCGGGCGCGTCGGTCGCCGAGGGCCGGGCCTTCGCCGAAAAGAAAGCCCTGTGGCTGCGCAACCGGCTGGCGCTGCTGCCCGAAACCGTTCCTTTCGAACCGGGCGCCACCGTGCCGGTCTTCGGAATCGAACGCCTGCTGGTCCACGCACCGGAGGCGCGCGCAGGCGTCAGGCTGGACGGCGGCCGGCTGATCGTCTCCGGCCAGCGCGATTTCTTTTCCCGCCGGGTGCGCGACTGGCTGAAGCGCGAAGCCCGGCGCCGGATCGCCGACCTAGCGCATGCCCAGGCCGCCGGGATCGGCAGGACAGTGGCGCGGGTTTCGGTACGCGACCAGCAAAGCCGCTGGGGCTCGTGCAGCACGGCGGGCAATCTGAGCTTCTCCTGGCGGCTGATCCTCGCGCCGGCCGAGGTTCTGGATTATGTCGTGGCCCACGAAGTCGCCCACCTGGCGGAGATGAACCACTCGCCGCGCTTCTGGCAATTGGTCGATAGGCTGACGGATCACGCCGATTTTGGCCGTTCCTGGCTGCGCAGCCACGGCCCCGGCCTGCATGCCTACGGTGCGGGCGCCACGGACTGACCCGAGCGGCGGCGCGACACGCATCGGATAGCGCCGGAGGCCGGCCTGTATCAATCTTCATCCCGTCACGGCAAGGAACTTGCACGACAGGATGCGACCATGAACGACCGAACAACCGCCCAAAATTCAGCACTGCATTCCGCACACCCGCCGGCGGCGTCCGCACCGGCGCTGAAGGACCGGCGTATCGAGCAGGCCTGCCGCTTCATCGACGGTTTCGATGAGGGCGTGCCGACCTTGCGCCAGATCGCGGACCATGTCGGCCTCAGCCCGGCCTGGCTGCAGAAACGTTTTACCGAAACGCTCGGCGTGTCGCCGAAACAGTATGCCGACCAGCGCCGCCGCGAGCGGCTGAAATCCCTGTTGCGGGCGGGGGAAGAGGTGACCGGCGCGCTTTACGAGGCGGGCTACGGTTCGGCCAGCCGACTCTACGAGTCCTCGGACGCCACCCTGGGCATGACGCCCGCCACATACCGAAAGGGCGGGGCGGGCGCGCGCATCGCGTGGACGGTCGCGCCCTGCGCCCTCGGGCTGCTGCTGGTCGCCGCGACGGAGCGCGGCATCTGCTTCGTCGCCTTCGACGACAGCGTGGACGTGCTGTTGGCCGAGCTGCGGGCCGAATTCCCGCACGCCGAGATCGTGCCGGATATCGGCATCCTCGAGACCTGGACCGCCGAGGTGCTGCGCCGGGTCGAGGGCCGGCCGCCGCGCGAAGACCTGCCGCTCGACGTGCGGGCGACGGCGTTCCAGCAGCGGGTGTGGCGGGCGCTCTCCGAGATCCCGCAGGGCGAGACCCGGACCTACAGCGAGATTGCTCGCAACCTGGGCAAGCCGACTGCCCAGCGCGCCGTCGGCCGGGCCTGCGCCACCAACCCGGTCTCCATCGTCATCCCCTGCCACCGCGCCAGACGCAGCGACGGTGCCCTCGCCGGCTATCGCTGGGGCATCGCGCGGAAAGAGGCGCTGGTCGAGGCGGAGAAAGCCGGAGACAAATTATAGACAGGCGGCCCTTCATCCTCTCACCCGCGGTGCCAGTTTTTGGCCATCGCAATAACTTCTGCGGGCAACAGGCCCTTTTCCCGTAGCGCGCGCAGGGTCATAGCCTTGTCGCGCTTGGCGAAGCGTTTGCCGTCGGCGTCCAGCAGCAGCGGATGATGGCGGTAGAGCGGCACAGGAAGTCCGAGAATCGCCTGGAGAAGCCGGTGGACATGGGTGGCGGCGAACAGGTCCTTGCCGCGCACCGCCAGGGTGACGCCCTGCCAGGCGTCGTCGACCGTGACCGAAAGGTGGTAGCTCGTCGGGATATCCTTGCGCGCCAGCACGACATCTCCGAACGGCGCCGGATCGGCTGTTACAGCGCCGGCCTCCTCATCGCGCCACGTCAAAGTCCCGAACCGGTCGGTAGCTGCCACCGTGTCGAGCCGCCAGGCATGGGGGTCGCCGCGCTCGATGCGCGCCTGCCGCTCCGCAGCCGGCAGGCCGCGGCAGGCGCCGGGATAGCGCAGACCGCCCATCGGATCCTGCGGACTGCCCGGCATAGTGTTGGAGAGACCGTGGGGCGCTGCGCCGGCCGCCTCGATCTCCCGGCGGATTTCCGCCCGGGTGCAGAAGCAGGGATAGGCAAGGCCCTGTTCCCGGATCGCCGATAGCGCTGCCCGGTAGCGGTTGAAATGCCCGGACTGGCGCAGCACCGGCGTTTCCCAATCCAGGCCGAGCCAGGCCAGATCCTCAAAGATCGCCATCTCGAATTCCGGTCGGCAACGCCCGGTGTCGATGTCCTCGATGCGCAGCAGGAAACGCCCGCCTTCATCCTGCGCGCGGCGCCAAGCCTGCCAGGCGGACCAGGCGTGGCCGAGATGCAGATGGCCGGTCGGGCTGGGCGCGAATCGGGTGACGAGCAAGGCGCGAAGTATCCTTCCAGGCTTCCTTCGGCCCTACTGGCGACGGCCGGTGCGTGCGGTTATAGCAGAGCCATGCGGGAACTGACCGAGCATAGCCTGATCGCAGGGCTCGACGAAGTGGCGGGGCGCTGCCCGATCGTAGCGCGGGCGCTCGCCGAAATCGGCTATCCGGAGTTGCGCCAGCGTGAGCCCGGTTTCGCCGCCCTGCTGCGCGCCATCGTCGGCCAGCAACTTTCGGTCGCCAGCGCGGGCGCCATCTGGGCGCGCCTCGAAGACGCCGTCCGCCCGATGACGCCGGAGGCGCTGGGCGCACTCGACGATGCCGCCCTGCGGGTCCTCGGCCTCAGCCGGCCGAAAATCCGCTACGCCCGCGCGCTCGCCGAAGGATGCCTGTCCGGTGCGCTCGCCCTCGAAGCGTTGCACGGCGTGCCGGACGAGGAAGCGATCGCCGCTCTGGTCGCCGTCAAGGGGATCGGCCGCTGGACGGCTGAAGTCTACCTGCTGTTTGCGCTGGGCCGGCGCGACGTGCTGCCGGCAGGCGATCTGGCGCTGCTCAACGCCGCCCAGCGCCTGTTCGATCTGCCCGAGCGCCCGGAACCAGCCTGGCTTCTCGACCGTGCCGAAATTTGGCGCCCATGGCGCGGCGCAGCCGCCCATCTGCTGTGGCGCTATTTCAGCGCGACCCGGCCCGCCCGGCCGAACGGCGGTGGCAGCCTCCCGGTCTAGGCCGTTTCGTCCGCTTGCGCAGAATAGCTTCAGCCGATACAAATTGCGGCCATGAACCGCGGAAACGCTGCATTTCGGGATATCGACCGGCGTCTGTCGCCGGTCTGTCACAGACGCCCGGCATTGGAGCCGGCAACCGGATAGTCCGGCAGCACCGGCCGACGGCAGTATCGACGAAACGCCATGACCGTAGCGCTGAACGCCTGTCCCGCCTTGGTCCTGAACGCCGATTTCCGGCCGCTCAGCTATTTCCCCCTGTCGCTCTGGTCGTGGCAGGAAGCGATCAAGGCTGTCTTCCTCGACCGGGTGATCGTGCTGTCGGAATACGACCGCAAGGTGCGCTCGCCCTCGGTCGAGATGGCGCTGCCGAGCGTGATTTCGCTCAAGCAGTATATTCCGTCGAACCGACGGCCCGCCTTCACGCGCTTCAACGTGTTCCTGCGTGACAAGTTCACCTGCCAGTATTGCGGCGTGCCGGACACGGCCGATGCACTGACCTTCGACCACGTCATCCCGCGCTCGCGCGGCGGCCGCACGCAGTGGGAAAACATCGTTACCGCCTGCGCGCCCTGCAACCTGCGCAAGGGCAACCGGGTGCCGCAGGAAAGCGGCATCCGGCCGCGGCGCATGCCCCGGATGCCGACCAACCACTTCCTGCAGAACAACGGCCGCAGCTTCCCGCCCAACTTCCTGCACGAAAGCTGGGCGGATTATCTTTACTGGGATTCCGTGCTGGACGCGGACTGAGTTCCGACGATTGGATTTTGCGGTCCCGATTCGTTAACTGTCTGCGAAGGTTCCGGGTAATAAACCCCGTCATTTCGACCGAATGCCGCGAGCGGAGAAATCTTTCCCGCGCGGTGTTTCGGGCCTTGCTCACGCAATTGAAAGACATCTCCGCTCTGCGGTCCCTTCGACTTCGCTCAGGGCAGTCTCTGCGGACCGCTTCGGTCGATATGATGGCAGAATTTCCAGCAGGACGAGTTGCAGGCAGTTCGACCGCCTCACTTGCCGTCGTCCTTGGAATGGACGCCCCAGATTACCGCGCGCCGGACCCAGCCGGTATGGCCGTCGGCGGAAATCCGGCACCAGCCGCCAGCGCATTTCTTCAGTTGGGCGATCGCGCCGGCTTCGGCCCTGGCGACGGCGGCCGCCGCATCCCGCGGTTGCTCGCGCAGCAGGACAGTCTGCGCATCGATCAGCACGGTGCGCCGGCCGGTCAAGTTGCTGACATGGATCCAGCCGACGGTGCCCCAGCGGTCGCGCACCCGCCGCCAGGTATCGAAGTCGCGGATCACCTCGACCGGCAGGCCGCGCCGCTTATAGACCCATTCGATGGGGTATTTCCGGCCAGGGCCGGTGCGCAGGTAGACGGTGCCAAAGCGCAGCGAGACGAAACGCGGCACCTTGAGCTTCGATGCCAGGACCGGCCCCGCACCGAACGGTCCGATACCGCCCGGCCACGGCGCCGCCAGCAGCAGCGCGGCGAGCAGGGCGCAGATACAGGCAGGGCGGCGCAATTTCATGCCGGCGGTATGCGATCCGCGGCAATCCACGTCAAGCGGCAGGCCGCAGCACGCTGGACATCGCCATAGCCCCTTGATACCCACCATCATCGGCGGGAGAAGCACCGCCCGATTCGTCCCGCCGGAGGAAACGAGGAGCGCCATGGCGCAGGAAAAGCCGGTCGTCGTCGTTACCCGCAAGCTGCCGGATCCCATCGAGACCAGGATGATGGAGCTGTTCGACACGCGCCTTAACCGCGACGACCAGCCGATGACGAACGCCGAGCTGATCGAAGCCTGCAAAATGGCCGACGTGCTGGTGCCGACCGTCACCGACCGGATCGACAAGGGCATCATGGCCCAGGCGGGGCCGCGGCTGCGCCTGATCGCCTCTTTCGGCACCGGCGTCGACCATATCGACCTTGCGACGGCGCGCGAGCGCGGGATTACGGTGACAAACACGCCAGGTGTGCTGACCGAGGACACAGCGGACATGACGATGGCGCTGATCCTCGCCGTTTCGCGCCGGGTCGCCGAGGGCGAGCGGCTGATGCGCTCCGGCGAATGGAAAGGCTGGGGCCCGACGACCATGCTTGGCCACCGCATCTGGGGCAAGCGCCTGGGTATCCTGGGCATGGGCCGTATCGGCCGCGCGCTGGCGCGCCGCGCCCGGGGTTTCGGCCTGTCGGTGCACTATCATAACCGGCGGCGCCTCGATCCGGAGACGGAGAGCGAACTCGAGGCGACCTTCTGGGAGAGCTTCGACCAGATGCTCGCCCATATGGATATCCTGTCGGTCAACTGCCCCCACACGCCAGCGACCTATCACCTGCTGTCGGCGCGGCGCCTGAAATTGCTCAAGCCCCACGCCATCGTGGTGAACACGGCGCGCGGCGAGGTGATCGACGAGAACGCACTGACGCGGATGCTGACCGCCGGCGAAGTCGCCGGCGCCGGGCTGGACGTGTTCGAGCATGAACCTGCGGTCAATCCCAAGCTGCTCGGCCTCGACAATGTCGTGCTGCTGCCGCACATGGGATCGGCGACCATCGACGGCCGGATCGACATGGGCGAGAAGGTCATCGTCAACATCAAGACCTTCGTCGACGGCCACAAGCCGCCGGACCGGGTGATCGAAGCACTCGTCTAGCCCGCCGTCTCGCTTCCGTCAGACCTGACCTGGGACGAACGGTTCCCGCGCCACCCCCGGGCCCGGCCGGTCAGGCGGCGAGAGCGCGGGCCTCGCTAAAATTTCCGATCCATTCCCCGACCCATTCGACACCGTCGTCTTCGGGGATCGTGCCGGAACTGGCGTCGTGGGTGAAGATTGTGCCGATCCGGGTGGCGCCGCACTCTTCCATCGCCTTGTCGAACCGCTTGCCGCCGAAATTGAACGTGTCCGAATAGGTCATGTCGCCGAGCGAGAAGACGCCGTAGCGCACATCGCTGAGGTCCGGCTTGTCCTGGACCAGCCCCTCGTAGAGCACCATGGCGTTGTCCGGCACGTCGCCCTGGCCGTAGGTCGAGGAGACGATCAGGAAATCGCCGCCGCCGTTGAAAACCGAGATGTCGATATCGTCCATCGGCTCGATTTCGACTTCGTGGCCGAGTTCGGCGAGCGCATCGCTCATCTCCTCCGCCACCATTTCGGCGGTGCCGGTCATCGTACCGACGAGAATCTTCAGTTCCACGACCGTTGCTCCAACAAGTCATCGATGTGCCGGCCTCTCGCGGGCGGGCTAGCGATATCCGGGCCGATCCCGATGGTGCGAGGGTCCGGCGGCGAATAGTGCGCAACATAAAACCGATCTTTCTTGAATACAAGCATTATATTGCATATATTCCAACCAGATCTCGAAATTGGTTCTGCATCATGGATGTTTCCGCTCAATCGTCCGACGACCGACCCACCCCTGAAACCCGGGACCGCACGGCGGCGGACGCCTTCCTGACCCGGCTGGGCGAGCGCGTCCGGGCGGCCCGCGCCCGCCGCGGCATGTCGCGAAGGATCCTGTCCCGCGCTTCGGGGGTGTCGGAGCGTTATCTGGCCCAGCTCGAGACCGGCAAGGGCAACATTTCGATCGCCCTGCTGCGCAAGGTGGCCGTAGCGATGAGCGTGCCGCTGGCCGACCTGGTGCGCGAGGGTGCCGAACGACCGGTCGACCTGACGCTGCTCATCCGCAAGCTGGAGCGCCTGCAACCCGAGGAACTGGCACAGGCCAACCGCCTGATGACCGATTCGCTCGGCCTGGACAAACGGGCGGACCGGCTGGACCGGATTGCGCTCACCGGCCTGCGCGGCGCCGGCAAATCGACACTGGGCGAGGCCTTGGCGGAGCGCCAGGGCGTGCCCTTCATCGAAATGGCGCGCGAGATCCAGCGAACGGCGGGTATGCCGGTCGACCAGATATTCGACCTGTCCGGCCAGGCTGCCTATCGCCGATACGAGCGCCGAGCGCTCGAGGATGTGCTGGCTGCGCATCCCGAATGCGTGATTGCGACCGGCGGCAGTATCGTTTCGGAGCCGGAAACCTACGAACTGCTGCTGGAGGAGTGCTTCACCGTCTGGCTGCAGGCAACGCCGGAAGACCATATGCGCCGGGTCCGCGAGCAGGGCGACACCCGCCCGATGGACAACAGCGGCGAAGCGATGGCCGACCTGAAGCGAATCCTTGAAACGCGGCACATCCTCTACGCCCGGGCGGATGTCGCGCTAGACACGTCGCACCGCTCGGCGGAAGCGGCATTGAACGCCCTCGGCCTTGCCCTGAGCGATGCGCGGCGAAACAGCGAATAATATTGCTTGCATCGAGAAAATCATGAAATATATTGCATATTGCGCATGGCAATGCGCACCGAACAACCTGCTGCTGACGGAATAGCGGCATCCGGGGAGCGACCATGACCGAGAACATCGTCCTGTACGACCGGGAGCCCGGCGACTACAAACACTGGTCGATCGATATCGACGGAAACGTCGCGCGGCTGACGCTGGATGTCGCCGAGGACGGCGGCCTGAAGCCCGGCTACAAGCTGAAATTGAACTCCTACGACCTCGGCGTGGACATGGAATTGTCCGACGCCCTGCAGCGCATCCGCTTCGAGCATCCTTCGGTCAAGGTCGTGGTCGTCACAAGCGGCAAGGACCGTGTGTTCTGCGCCGGCGCCAACATCAACATGCTGTCCTCCTCCGAGCACTGGTGGAAGGTGAATTTCTGCAAATTCACCAACGAAACCCGCAACGGTCTCGAGGACATGTCGGAAACCTCCGGCCTCAAATCCGTCGCGGCGGTCAACGGCGCGTGCGCCGGCGGCGGCTATGAGCTGGCGCTCGCCTGCGACGAGATCGTGATGGTCAACGACCGCTCCTCCACCGTCAGCCTGCCGGAAGTGCCATTGCTCGGCGTGCTGCCCGGCACCGGCGGCCTGACCCGGGTGACCGACAAGCGCAAGGTGCGCCGCGACCTGGCTGACGTATTCTGCACGACTTCCGAAGGTGTGCGCGCCGACCGGGCCAAGGCGTGGAAACTGATCGACGATTATGCGCCGCCGGCCGCGTTCGACGAACTGGTCGCCGACCGGGCGCGGGCGCTGGCCGCCCGGTCCGGCCGCCCTGACAGTGCCGACGGCGTGAAACTGTCCCCCCTGAACCGCCGGATCGACGACGACGGCTACCATTACGAATTCGTGGACGTGGCGCTGAATTCGGCCGACCGCACCGCGATGCTGACGGTGCGCGGCCCGGCGGACGACCCGCCGGCGACGGCCGCGGCGATCGAGGCTGCCGGCGCCGGCTGGTGGGCCTTGCAGATGACGCGCGAACTGGACGACGCCATCCTGATGCTGCGCACCAACAACACCGATCTCGGGCTGTGGTTGCTGCGCGCCGACGGCGATCCCGGCAAGATCCTCGCAGCCGGCAGTTCCCTGCTGGAGAACCGGGGCAACTGGTTCGTCAACGAAACGACCCAGTATCTCAAGCGGACGCTCGCCCGCCTCGACGTCTCGTCGCGCAGCCTGTTCGCGATCGCCGATTCGGGCACCAGCTTCTCCGGCATCCTTGCCGAACTGCTGCTGGCCGCCGACCGCTCCTACATGCTGGACGACCAGGAGGAGCCGGAGAATTCGCCGGCCATCCTGCTCGACGAAACCAATTTCGGCCTGTTCCCGATGCCGAACGGCCTGACCCGAATCGCCGCGCATTTCCAGGAGGATGCCGCCGCCGAGGCCGCGGCCAGGGCGCGCATCGGCGAGGCCATCGGCCCGGAGGAGGCGCACGCGCTGGGCATCGTTACTTTCGCGCCGGACGAACTGGACTGGGAAGACGAGGTGCGCCTCGCCATCGAGGAGCGGTCCAGCCTGTCCCCCGACGCACTTACCGGCATGGAAGCCAGCCTGCGCTTCGGCGGCCGCGAGACGATGGCCACCAAGGTGTTCGGCCGGCTGACCGCCTGGCAGAACTGGATTTTCATCCGGCCCAACGCCGTCGGCGACCAGGGCGCGCTCAAGCTTTACGGTACCGGCACCAAACCCAGCTTCAAGTGGCAGCGCGTGTAGTGCCGCATACCGCGCGGCCCGGGGCGCCGCCCCGATTCCGGACACCCAGCCCCAAGGATCCCTTTCATGTCGATCAACTACGCCGAGAAAATTCCGAACAATGTCGATCTCAGCGCTGACCGCCAGCTTCAGCGTGCGCTGGAGCGGTGGCAGCCCGCCTTCCTGAACTGGTGGGGCGAGATGGGTCCGGACGGAGACTTCCAGGCGCGCGATGTCTATCTGCGCACGGCAACCTCGGTCGACGCCAAAGGCTGGGCGACCTACGGCCATGTGAAGATGCCGGACTACCGCTGGGGCATATTCCTGGCGGACAAGGTGCAGGACCGCACCATCGGTTTCGGCGACAGTTTCGGCCAGCCGGTGTGGCAGCAGGTGCCGGGCGAGTTCCGCTCCGACCTGCGCCGCCTGATTGTGACGCAGGGCGATACCGAACCGGCCTCGGTCGAGCAGCAACGCATGCTCGCCTATACCTGCCCGTCGCTCTACGACATGCGCAACCTTTTCCAGGTCAACGTCGAGGAAGGTCGGCACCTCTGGGCCATGGTCTACCTGCTCCACGCCCATTTCGGCCGCGACGGCCGCGAGGAGGCCGAAGACCTGCTGGAGCGCCATTCCGGCGATGTCAACAATCCGCGCATCCTGACGACTTTCAACGAGCCGATCGACGACTGGATGTCATTCTTCAGCTTCACCTATTTCACTGACCGGGACGGCAAGTTCCAGCTCAAGATGCTGGCCGAGAGCGCGTTCGATCCGCTGTCGCGCACCTGCCGCTTCATGCTGACCGAGGAAGCCCATCACATGTTCGTCGGCGAAACCGGCCTCGGCCGGGTCATCCGGCGGGCGCTGGAGGTCATGCAGGAGCTGAACACCGACGATCCGCAGCGCATCCGCGATCACGGGGCGATGGATCTGGGGCTGATCCAGCGCTACATCAATTTCTGGTATTCCTCGTCCCTCGACCTGTTCGGCGCCGACCGGTCGACCAACGCGGCGGCCTATTTCGCCAACGGCCTCAAAGGCCGGCCGGACGAAGACCGGTTCGAGGATCACATCGAGGCAGACACGGCCTACAGTATCGAGGAGCCGACGGATGACGGCGCCGGCGTGCAGGAGGTCGAGATCGCCACGCGCAACGCCATGAATCTGGTGGCACGCAAGGGCTATTCGAAGGACTGCGATATCGGCATCACGCGCTGGAACCGCATGATCCGCAAGGCCGGCGTCGATTTCGAAATGCGCTTGCCGTCCGACCGCTTCCGCCGGACCGTCGGCCCGTTCGCCGGCTTCCATTTCGCGCCCGACGGCACGCCGATTGGCCGCGAGGAATATGAGAGCCGGATCGGCGGCTGGATCCCGTCGGAGGCCGACAGGGCCCATGTCAAGGCCATGATGAAACAGGTTACCGAGCCGGGCAAGATGGCGGGCTGGATCGCGCCGCCCGACCGCGGCATCAACAACAACCCAGTCGATTACGAGTATGTCCGGCTGTAGCCGGCGGCGGGCAGCAAAGATGCCAAGGGGCCCGGACGCTAGTCCGGGCCATTATCTCGTCGCCAGGCGCGTGCGCCGATTGTCAGCACTCCTGCGTGAACGCTGCTAAATCATTGATATTGTTACAATAATGCCCTCCTGTTATGCTGACGTCCGGATACGGCAAGCGGGGAGGACGGCATGGGCATTGACCTGGGATCGGGCAGCCCGCCGGTCGCGCCCGGCCTGCTGCGGCAGTTGCGGGACCACCGGCTGACTACCGCCGAGATCATCTACCGCCTGCCGGACCATCCGGCCCTGTTGCAGACCTATGTCTGGCAGAGCCTGGATATCGCACCGCGCTTCCCGAAGCTGCGGGAGTTCCTGTGCTTCTGGGAGGAAAATCTAGAAGGCGCCCTGCATATCGTGCGCGTGGCGTCGCGGCAGCTGGTCCGGCCGGCGGAGTTCCGCTTCGTCGAGGGCGAGTTTCGACTCCATTGACCGCGGTGCCGCCGGCGACCGGCCGCTGCGCCGACAAAGGGGCTTCCAACAGGGGCCCACACGCACTAGCTTGCCGCCCGTCTTCCGACACCCGATTGAATTCAACGGCACCTTGACGGCATGACGCTGAGCGTCGCGATCATCGGCTCCGGGCCGAGCGGCTTCTACACGGCCGAATCCCTCATGCGCACGATCGACGATGTCGAGATCGACATTATCGAGAAACTGCCCACTCCCTACGGCCTGATCCGCGGCGGCGTGGCGCCGGACCACGCCAAGACCAAGAATGTTGCGAGGTCTTACGAGAAGACCTCGCGCGACCCGCGGGTGCGCTACTACGGCAACGTCACCCTGGGCGCCGATATCGGCCTGGATTCGTTGCGCGGCATGTACGATGCCGTCGTGCTGGCGACCGGCGCCGCCATAGACCGGCCCCTCGGCATTCCCGGCGACGACAAGATCGGCGTGCTCGGCGTCGCCGCCTTCGTCGGCTGGTACAACGGCCATCCCGACTTCCGCGACCTCGATCCGCCGCTCGATACCGAAGCGGTCGCCGTGATCGGCGTCGGTAATGTCGCCGTCGATGTCGCCCGGGTCCTGACCAAGACACCGCAGGAAATGGCGGCGACGGACCTTACCGACTATGCCGCCGCTGCGATCCATGCCGCGCCGATCCGCGACGTCTACATGTTCGGCCGGCGCGCCGCGCATCACGCCAAATTCAGCAATGTCGAATTGCGCGAGATGGGCCAGCTGGACGACAGCGCGCCGGTCCTCGATCCGGCAGAGGTGCCGGAGGACGTGCCGGAGGATGCCGCCTCGACGATGACCGACCGGGATTTGCGCATGATCCGGCGCAACCTGGCGACGCTGCGCGAATTCGCCGGAATGGAACCGGGCGGCCGGGCCAAGCGGGTACATTTCCGCTTCTGCGCCAGCCCGGTCGAGATCCTGGGCGCCGGCCGGGTCGAAGGCATCCGGATGGAGCGAACACGCATTGAGGCCGGCCGCGCGGTCGGGACCGGCGAGACATTCGACATCGCCTGCGGGCTGGTGATTCCGGCGATCGGCTACTATTCGGAGCCGATCGACGGCGTGTCGTTCGACGGCGGCAGGAGCCGCAACCACGACGGGCGGATCGAACCCGGCCTCTACGCCGTCGGCTGGATCAAGCGCGGCCCCTCCGGCGTGATCGGCTCCAACAAGCCGGATGGCGCCACAGCAGCAGAGCAGATTGTGGAGGATTGCGGCGCCGGGGCCGGCAAGCCCGGCCGCAAGGCGCTGGACAACGTTTTACAGGCCGACAATATCCGGGTCGTGTCGTTCGACGACTGGAAACGGATCGAAGCCGCCGAAGAGACGGCCGCCGCCTTTCCGGCGCCACGGCGCAAATTCGGCCGGGTCTCGGAAATGCTGGCCGTGCTGGACTGATCCGCGGCCTGTGGTGCCGAAAATTGGTTTAGGTGTGAAATATTTGGAAAGCTGATTGTTCGGGACTTTAACGATCGACCGCGCCCGGCTATAAGCAGCAGGCGCATCGAAATTCGGGACAAGCCGGTTATCGTCGGCGGCCCCGCAGGACGGAAGGAGAGAGCCGATGGATGGCGGCTCGGCCGTATCGGACGAATCCGGTAACGAACTCGAAAGCGCAGTTGTCCGTTTTGCCGGCGATTCCGGCGACGGGATGCAACTCACCGGCACCCAGTTCACGCAGGCCACTGCGATGGCCCGCAACGATCTCGCGACCTTTCCGGACTTTCCGGCCGAGATCCGCGCGCCGGCCGGCACGACTTTTGGGGTTTCGGCCTTCCAGATTCATTTCGGATCGCGCACGATCCGGACGTCGGGCGACGCCGTTGACGTGCTGGTCGCCATGAATCCGGCAGCGCTCAAGACCAATCTCTCCGACCTGCGCAAGGGCGGGCTGGTGATCGTCGATACCGGCGCCTTCACGCCGCGCAATCTCGGCAAGGCGGGATTTACCGAGAACCCGCTGGAAGACGGCTCGCTCGACGGCTACCGCAAGCTCGAAGTCGACATGACCCGCATGACGGTCGAGGCGGTGAAACCGTTCGGCCTGGGCAACAAGGACGCGCAGCGCTGCAAGAATATGTGGGCGCTCGGCCTGGTCGACTGGCTGTTCGGGCGCGACCGGACGATCAACGAGGACTGGCTGAAGCAGAAATTCGCCCGCAAGCCGGCGATCGCCGATGCGAATATCGCGGCTCTCAACGCCGGCCACGCGTTCGGCGAGACCGCGGACATGGCGCGCGAGTTCGGCAGCTTCGTGGTGCCGCCGGCGGATATCAAGCCCGGCACCTACCGGGCGCTCACCGGCGCCGAAGGCGTGGCGATGGGGCTGGTCGCCGGCGCCCGGCTGGCCGGGCTGCCCCTGCTGTTCACCGGCTATCCGATCACGCCGGCCTCGGCGCTGCTGCATCTGCTGGCGCCGCTCAAGGATTACGGCGTCACGACTTTCCAGGCGGAGGACGAAATCGCGGCGGTCTGCGCGGCGATCGGCGGCTCCTATGCCGGCTCGCTGGGCGTCACCTCCAGTTCCGGCCCCGGCATTGCGCTCAAGACCGAAGCCATCGGCCTGGCGATCGCCACCGAACTGCCGCTCGTCGTCGTCAATTCCCAGCGCGGCGGCCCCTCGACCGGCCTGCCGACCAAGACCGAACAATCGGACCTGTATCAGGCGATCTACGGGCGTAACGCCGATTCGCCGCTCGCCGTGGTTGCCTGCCATTCGCCCGGCGATGCCTATTTCGCCGCCATCGAGGCTTGCCGCTTGGCGGTCAAATACATGACGCCAGTGATGTTCCTGACCGACGGCTATATCAGCAACGCCGCCGAGCCCTGGCTGATCCCGGACTTCGAGGACCACGAGCCTTTCCCCGTGACTTTCCGCACCGATCCGGAGGGCTATCAGGTCTATGCCCGCGATCCCGAAACCATGGCCCGGGCCTGGGTGAAGCCGGGAACGCCCGGCCTGCTGCACAGGATCGGCGGCATCGAAAAGCACCACCTGACCGGCGACATCTCCTACGATGCCGACAATCACCAGGAGATGACGGACAACCGCCTGAACAAGATTCTCGGCATCGCCAATGACATTCCGGTCCAGGCGGTCGACCAGGGGCAGGCGGGCGGTAGGGTGGCCGTCGTCGGCTGGGGCTCGACCTACGGGCCAATCAGCCGGGCCGTCTCCAACAAGCGCGCGAAGGGGCACGATGTGTCCCATATCCACATCCGCCATATCCGGCCCATGCCGCCCAATCTGGGCGACCTGCTCAAGAGCTACGACACCGTGATCGTGCCGGAGATGAACACCGGCCAGCTGGTGACCGTGCTGCGCGCCGAGTATCTTGTCGATGCCAAACCGCTCAACAAGGTGAACGGCAAGCCCTTCCGCATCGTCGAAATTGAAGACGCCCTGAAAGCCTGTCTGTAAGGCCGGCGGAGAAACAGCGATGAACGTTCAGACACCTGTGAACCTGTCGCCCAAGGACTATGCCACCGACCAGGAAGTGCGCTGGTGCCCTGGCTGCGGCGACTATGCCATCCTGAAGGCGGTGCAGAAGGCGATGGCCGATATCGGCGCCGATCCGGCGAGCACCGTGTTCGTCTCCGGCATCGGCTGCGCGGCGCGCTTCCCCTATTACATGGAGACCTACGGCTTCCACACCATCCACGGTCGGGCGCCGAGCTTCGCAACCGGGATCAAGCTGGCCAACCCGGACCTCGACGTCTGGGTCGTCGGCGGCGACGGCGACGGTCTCTCCATCGGCGGCAACCACACGCTGCACGCCATCCGGCGCAATGTCGATATCAGCTATCTGCTGTTCAACAACGAAATCTACGGCCTGACCAAGGGCCAGTACTCGCCGACCTCGCGGCTCGGCACCCGCTCGCCCTCCACGCCCCACGGCTCGATCGATTCGCCGGTCGATGCGCTGAGCTTCGCGCTCGGCGTCAACGCCCGCTTCGTCGCCCGCGGCATCGACCGGCGTCAGGACCATCTGCCCGGCCTGCTCGCCCGCGCCCATGCCCACAAGGGCTGTTCCTTCGTCGAGATCATCCAGAACTGCATCGTCTACAACGATGGCGTGTTCGAGCATTTCACCGAGAAGGCGGTGAAGTCGGACATGCAGCTCGAGGCCGAGCACGGCAAGCCGCTGCTGTTCGGCAAGGACCGGGAAAAGGGCCTGCGGCTCAACCGCCAGACGCTCGAACTTGAGGTTGCGACCCTGGGCGAGGACGGCTTCGGCGAGGACGACGTCATCGTCCATGACGAGACCAACCGCACCATCGGCGGGGCGCTCGCCCGCATGAAACCACCGGACTTCCCGGTCGCCATCGGCGTGCTCTATTGCGCCCCGGCGGAGATGAGCTACGAACGGGCCGTCCTTGCGCAAGACAAGGCGATTGCCGACCAAGCGCCGACCAGGGGCGACATGAACACCCTGCTGCACCGAGGCTCGACCTGGGATGTCGCGGCCTGAGGCAATGGCGTTACGGCTGGCAGGAAAGGACAGCGTCTGTAAGGCTAGCGCCATGTTGCGCTGCCGTTGAAGCCCAGTTGCGCACGAACGCGGCACGGTGGCCGGATTCCAAAGATTATCCCAATGTGTTATGGCATTGCTCCAAAGGAGGAGGATCGCATTGTGGATGGAAACGCGCGAGAATCGGTCGGCGCATCTGCGCTCGATATTTCGAACGTCGTTGCGGCCTTCTCCGAAGAGCAGGTTGAGCGTGTCACTGGTCTGAGCAAGCGGCGCCTCCGTTACTGGGCAAAGACCGGTTTTTTCTCGCCCAGCTACGTCGAGGACAATCCCCGGCTACCCAACAGCCGGTTTTATTCGTTTAAGGACATCGTGGCCCTGCGCACGCTTGAGCGGTTGCGCGTCCAGAAAAATGTCCCCCTTCAGCATCTCAGAAAGGTTGCTGAGGACCTTAGCCACCTGAACGACGCGCTTTGGACTTCGACCACGCTCTATGTTCTGAATCGGCGGGTGATCCGTGTGAACCCGGAGACAGGCCAGCCGGAAGAAATCGTTTCGGGCCAATTCGTACTCCGCCTCCCGCTCAGGGATATCATTAACGAGACGAGAGATAATGTCGCGAAACTGCGCCAGCGGGCTCCGGATTCGATCGGGAAACTCCGAAAGCACCGCTCCATCGTGCGTAATGCATGGTCGGTCTCCGGAACCCGGATCGCGGTCGACTCGATCCGGCGTCTGCACCAAGACGGTTATTCGGCGGACCGGATCATCGCGGAATATCCCGATCTTACGCCCGAGGACATCGACGCTGCCCTGAATCACGACGGTTCGCAGGCTGCGTAGCCTTGGCTCGAATGCGGTTTTTCGTCGATCAGTGCGTCCCAGAATCCGTAGCGAAAACTCTAGAAATACACGGACATGAAGCGATCCGCCTGCGCGAACGGATCGCGCCTGATTCACCGGATACGTTGGTGGCTGCCGTCTCGGAAGCAAACGACGCGATCCTGGTGACGATGGATGGCGACTTCCGGAAAATCGCCTCGAGTCACGGTGTCGGCTCCCGCCGTTATCGCCGCCTGAGCCTGCTGCGCTTCGAAAAATGCAGGGAATCGCGGGCAGCCGTACGACTCGAGGAAGCCCTGTCTTTGATCCGGCACGAATGGGCGGCCGGGGAAAGCCGAGGCTCAGGCGAACGGCGGATGTACGTGGTCATCACCGATTCGACGATCCGGACCCACCGGTAGCCGCTAACGGGAGATAGCCGGGCAGCTGAAGTCGACAACGCGGGCAGATCCTGCACCCCTGTCAAGGTGGAAGAGCATATGGCATATCTGCGCGGCGGTATTTTTTGCATGATCGGAGGACTGGTGAATTGAACCGAAACGAAGCCGAAAAAGTCGTGCGCCTGGCCGAGGCGGTGTATCGCCGGCGCGACATCGAGGCGACGATGGCGCTGTATACCGACGATGCGGTCATCGCGTGGAACGGCCGGGAGGTCGCGCGCGGGGCCGAGCAGGTACGCGCCTTTCACGAGCGCTTCTACGATCCGGCGATCCGCAACGTGCAGCTCGACAAGACGCTGATCGCGGCGAGCGGCGACTGGATCGCCGTGGAATGGATAGCAAGCTGGGATAATCCCGACGGCACGAAAGCCCGCCAGATTGCCGGCGAGCACTGGAAGATGCGCGGCGACCGCCTGTGCGAATGGCGCGCCTTCGTCTCGACCAAGCGGGTCGGGTAGCGGTGAAGGCTGTCCGCCGGAACGACGCAAGCTTGCCCTGCATCCCGCAGGCTTGACCCCCGGAGGCTTGACCCGCTGGCCGGTTCGGCGAGACTGCCGCTCCATGAACGACACTGCTGATGCCGCCGTGCCCGATTCCGGCACCCCCGATCTCGATGCGCTGATCGTCGGCGCCGGATTTGCCGGCCTGTATCTGCTGCACCGGCTGCGCGGCGCCGGCTTCCGGGCGCGGGTCTACGAGGCCGGCGGCGGGGTCGGCGGCACCTGGTACTGGAACCGCTATCCCGGCGCGCGCTGCGACGTCGAGAGCCTGTCCTACTCCTACCAGTTCGACGAGGCGCTGCAGCAGGAATGGGAGTGGACCGAGCGCTACGCCGTCCAGCCCGAGATCCTGCGCTACGCCAACCATGTCGCCGACCGCTTCGCCCTGTGGCCGGACATGCAGTTCGACACCCGCGTCGCCGCCGCGCATTGGGACGCCGACGGCCTGTGGCGGGTCCGCCTGGAGGCGGAGGGCCGTGCGCCCGAGACGGTGACGGCGCGCTTCTGCATCATGGCGACCGGCTGCCTCTCGACCGCCAACCTGCCGGACATTCCGGGCCGCAACAGCTTCCGCGGCGCGACCTACCACACCGGGCGCTGGCCCCACGAGGAGGTCGATTTCACCGGCCTGCGCGTCGCCGTGATCGGCACCGGATCGTCGGCCATCCAGTCGATCCCTGCGATCGCGAAGCAGGCCGCGCAACTCACCGTGTTCCAGCGCACGGCGAACTATTCCGTCCCGGCGCAGAACCGGCCGCTCGACCCGGCGGAAGTCGCCGCCGTCAAGGCCGACTACCGGGGGCTGCGCGAGGAGGCGAAAACGCGCTTCGGCTGCTTCGTGGTCGACCTGCCCCGGCCGTCCGCGCTCGCCGACAGCCCGGAGCAACGCGTCGCCGAATTCGAGCGCCGCTGGCAGACCGGCGGCCTCACCTTCATGGCGAGCTACGAGGACCTGCTGTACGACGCGGAGGCCAACGAGACCGCGGCGGAATTCGTCCGCGCCAAGATCCGCGCGACCGTCCGCGACCCGGAGACCGCACGCACGCTGATGCCGACCAACGTGATCGGCTGCAAGCGGCTGTGCGTCGATACCGGCTATTTCGAGACCTACAACCGGCCCAACGTGCGCCTGATCGACATCAACGAACAGCCGATCAGCGAGATCACCGGATCGGGCGTCGCCGTCGAGGGCGAGGAGATCGCGGCCGATGCCATCGTCTTCGCGACCGGCTTCGACGCCATGACCGGCAGCCTGAAGCGCATCGACATCCGCGGCCGCGGCGGCCTGCCCCTGCGCGACGCCTGGGAGGCCGGGCCGCGCACCTATCTCGGCCTGGCGGTCAACGGCTTCCCGAACCTGTTCACCATCACCGGCCCGGGCAGCCCTTCGGTGCTGACCAACATGATGCCGTCGATCGAGCAGCATGTCGAATGGGTGTCGGACTGCATCGAAGCCCTGCGCGACCGCGGCGCCACGGTCATCGAGGCCGAGCGCGCCGCCCAGGACGACTGGGTCGGCCATGTCAACGAGCTCGCCGACGCCTCCCTGCGTTCGACCTGCTCGTCCTGGTATGTCGGCGCCAACGTCCCCGGCAAGCCGCGGGTCTTCATGCCCTATATCGGCGGCTACCCCGCTTACGCCGCCCGCTGCGCCGAGATCGCCGCGGCGGGCTATGAGGGGTTCGCGATCCGGTAAGGGATGCCGGGGTTCCTGCATGTCAGGAAATGCCATGTTTCGTCATGTTTCTCCGTTTCCAGCCAAATTCTGCGCCTCAGGTTCGGCAGTCCCCCTCCCCTTGGGGGAGGGGGTTAGGGGGAGGGGTCCGCGGACGTTGCTGCAGGCCTCGAACCCCGCATCGGCGCGCCGGCAGACGACCCCTCCCCTGGCCTCTCCCCCAAGGGGAGGGGGATTCGAGCGGTGCCCCTGGGGGTGGTGTTCGGCGATGTCATGAAATGTCATGATTCGTCATGCGTCGCCGCCCCGTTTTTGCCACAATTCGCTAAGACAGACCGTTCTATCTACAGTGTTTTTTTGCACGCCGGCCGCTCCGTTCGAAGCCGCGCCGCCGGCCCGGACCGCCGCAAACCGCCCGCCCAAGACGCCTTTT
>LXNI01000349.1_pt1:0-55000 | contig 56411 bp, 46 predicted proteins | sample 809091 | NCBI WGS metagenome assembly LXNI01 (sample SAMN04870527, study PRJNA318959) | sponge metagenome | biome: 01000161; feature: marine sponge reef; material: water | host: Sarcotragus foetidus | place: Greece: Milos, Mediterranean Sea | collected 2013-05-29 | depth 5-7 m
CAGGTGGATAGAGCGACTGCCTCCTAAGCAGTAGGCCCCAGGTTCGAGTCCTGGCGGGGACATTGGGTTTTTGAGGTATCGGGCTTCCGATTCCCGCCATTTATTCCCGCTATTTGGCGGGAATGGAGACCCTCCGGCGGTCTTCGAGGGCCTTCCTGAGCTGGTCCTCGTCGGCCCGCTGATAGCACTGGAGGACGGTCTGGGCCGTCTTCCAGCCGCCCAGCTCGCAGAGCACCTTGAGTGGCTGATTCATGAGGTCCGAAGCGAACTTCCGCCTCAGAGAGTGCCAGCCGCGACGATGCATGGGTTCCAGTCCCGCCAGCGTCTGGGCTTTGGTCCACCAGGTGCGCGCCCGTGAGCGGCTCACGCTCTTCGAAGGATCCCCGGGTGCCGGAAACAGCGGAACATCCCCGATGCCGGGGTTCCGCCTGCGCGCTTCCTCCAGTGCGCCGAGTGCTTCGACGGTCACCGGAGTCTGGTGCTCGTGCCCTGTCTTCTCGTGCTCGGCACGCCAGCGGATGGTCCTGCGCTCCATGTCGATGTCCGACCAGCGAAGCTGACGGATGGCACCGATCCGGTGTCCCGTCTCGTGCGCGATCACCAGCGCCACGCGGAAACGCCAGTCCATCTGGAGCGACGCCTTACGCAGGGCCACATACTCCGCATCGGTGAGAAGCACCCTGGCCGGGTTCTTCTGCTTGGGCGTCTTCAGGCCCCTCAGCGGGTTGGACTCCAGAAGGAGCCTGCCCTCCTCGTCCCTCGATCTCGCTGCCCAGTTGAGGACCGCGAGCAGGAACTTCAGGTCGTATTCGATGGTCCGGTCGGAAACCGGCCTCCCACTCGGGCCTACCCTGCCCGCCCGACGCGCCCGAATGAACCGGTCCCAGTCCCGCTGGGAAAGCGTTCCGGGCTTGCGGTGCTTGCCGAAGAACTTGAGGAACATCGCCATCGCGGCCCTCTCGTACCTCCGTGACCGCTTGGCCTTGGTGGGTGTGACCTCTTCGCGGTAGATGTCAAACAGCTTCTCCAGCGTCAGCGGCTCGGGCTCGACTGGTGCCTCGCCGTGGAACTCCGGGATGGTGAAGCCCGCGGCGAACTCGTCTGCCTGCTGCTTCGCCCGTGCCCAGTCGCGGTGCCCCAGCGAACGGCTCAGCCTGCGGCCGTTCTCGCGCCACTCGATCTGGATCAAGCCGGTCTTGGGATCGGGGAACACCCGGACCCGGTTCCGGCCCCATTCGCCGGCGCTGTAGCTCCGGCGGCCTCGTTTCGTGCGTGCCATCGTTCGATTCCTCTCGATTGATGGACTGCACGACCTGCACGTTGGGAAGTTCGCGCAATGGTGGGGATCGGCGCCAGGGGTAGCTCGGCCATCCGCCAGAATACCCAAAGGCCGGAGAGATCGGAAACCGGCGCTCGCAGCGGTGTACGATTGAGATTGCTATGTTTGTTCTCCCAATCCTTCCTTCCGCCTTGCCGTTCCTCCGGACGCGAGCAACCAGCGGCCGGAAGCCATTCGGCGGAAGCGGGGAGCATCGATGACATCCCGAAGATGGCGGCAAGCCGTCAAGCAGGGAGATCCGCGGGGCGTTTTCGCCCCTCTCACCGGAGTCTGACTTAGTACCTTCCACCGCAAGGAACCCTCGATGACAAACGAATCCTCAATTGTCGAGGCACTGAAGAAGCAGGGACAGGGGCTGCGCGACGGCGCGTTCATCGGATTGAGTGCGATGCTGAGCCACATAGCCGAAGGTGGCCACCTCGATGGGCTAGACATGCGAGACGCTGCCCTGGACGGCATTCGTGGGGCAGCCGACGACACTGATGACGGCATGAGGCGCGAAGGTCTACGGATCGCCAAAGGGATCTTCAGGGACGCCCTGGCGGACTGGACGATGGGAAAACCGCGCGCCGATGACGGCACCACGCCTCGTTGGGTCAGAGAGGGTATCCGTGAGGTCGCCGAGGAGTTGGCCACAAAGCAACCGGGCCAGACTGGCCCGGGATTCCCTCTCGCGGTACTGCCGGCAGTACAGAAACAACGGCCCGACATCATCGACCACCTGAAGTCCACTGATCCTGGGTACGGCGACCATGTGTATCAAACAGTGGCAGCTTGGATTCCGCGCGCTCTTCGGGGCGGACCCTGATACCAAGGTCAGAATGTCAAGTCAAGGACGGCAGTCATCTCACACCCAGCGTCGCCGAAACCTACTCTTCCCGCACTCCGGTCCAATAGGAGCGGCACGGGGTTCCCAAAGGCAGCGAACGGCTGTGAATGTGCTTCGGACGTGTTAACCGTTGGTTCCGCTGGGATCATCGAGGAGGTCCTTCAGTTGTCGGTACCCCCGCTCGCCCAACCGGTTGATGAGGTGGCGCGCGCGATCCCGCACGGGCGGGCTACCCGCCTTGAGGATGTGAGCCAAGAACGGACGTATGTCCTCCACAGGCACGTGGGGATAGTAGTCGGCCCGCAGTTCCGCGAGTAGAATTGCCTCCGCAATCAAGAAAGCTCCGTCCGCATTGGCTTCCGCGAGCGACAGCATCTGATCCCACCTTGAGTACATCTCAAGCTGGCCCTGAGCCAACTGTGCGGTCTCTAACCCAAGCCGAAGCCTATCCGCATCGGGAAGGTAGGGCGTGTGGAAGAGCCAGCTAAGCTCCTTCGCTTCCTCCACCGTTGCTGGTGAGTCTGGAATCGCACCGAGTTCGGAGACCCTCCACTCCCAAAGGCTGAGAAGTCTCTGGACGAACACCCTGGGTGGGGGATTCTCCGCATCCGACCAGGCCCGGAAGATTCCCCAATAGGCCCGATGCCAGTCGCTAGGGCCTAGGTGCTCATACGCGGTCTCGAGAAGTGCGTCCTCGTCTCCAACAGACACAAGCCCGCGGAGCACACCTACGATCAAGTGCTCGCCATAGCTCTGGGTAATCTCTGTGACGGGGAAGGAATCGCCCACAGCTTCCTGCCAGGCCCGAGTCTTGTTCGCTGCTACTAGGTACCAGGATCGTACCGCGCGAAAAACCTCATCATAGACCCGATGTCGGAATATGTAGAACGTCCAGGTCGGCCACGAAGCAGGGTCTTCTATACCGCGCTCGAACAGGTTCGCAGCATGCGCGACCATCCACTCCGGGGCGAGCAAGTGCAGTTGTGGCAGATAGTCTCCCATGACGGCTCGCACTACAGCACCGTTCGGCCCGTCGTCCCGCAGCCAACGGACAAGAATCGGCACGAGTCGTCCCTGAACCGCGGTGCGCGCAGCTGACTTGGTCGCCGGCGAGGCTTCTCGTTCGTCGCCTGTGAGCGACCGATAGTCCCATAGGGCCGCTGAGATGGCCGCATTAGCGACATTGCCTGTAGCGTCGTTGAGTGTCGCCGTCACTACCGATTTCAGCGACCGGTCATCGCTGTGCGCGACATCCCAGATCGTGGGCGCGGACGTTGCCTCGCCGAGGATACCCCAAACCTCCTCGGCGTGCTCATGCGCAACGACATTCTTGTCACAGCCTATTTCGAGCAATCGGGCGGCACGACCTGCGGTCCTGCGCCACGCACGAACGTGGGCACCCTCGCTTGAATCAAGTGACCGCGCATGGCCGAAGGTGCTCCGCACAGCTGCCAGTGCGGTCGGCCAGTCGAGGTCCGAACCCGAGTCGGCCGCTTCGCACAGGCCGCTCACGATTGCCTCGACGAAATCGGGGTTCACATCGTGCCCCAGCACGCCATTCAAGACCGCGAGAGCCGTTCCTATGCTCTCCTTCGAGTACGCCGTGAGGGTGTTTCGCAACCCGTAGGAGGATTCGATTCCCTCCCCCGGTATTCCCTTGACCAGCAACGTCACTATCCCGTCGACCGACAATCGCCCGAGCTCGTCGACGCTGATCGGAGATTCCTCGCCAACCGACGTAGCCACTCCACCGGACCACCCGATCTCGGCCAGTTCCTGGTCCCGACGTGATGGTGTGTTATTGAGAAGACCCAGTTTTTCTGCAAGATCACGAAGCTCTTCGGGTATGTCGCCGCGGTAGAATGTGAGGATACGGCGCTGATAGCGGACGATGTGGTCGTCGATCTCCTCATGCGTCGGATAGCGGCCTAACGAGGGCCGCAAGTTGACGCGGAGTGTCTCCCAGTCTGGACCGGCTTCCACCGCTGCCGCGTACTCCTGCCGCGCTTCGGGCGAAGCGTTGCGGAACTGAGTGCGGAGCAACGCTGCGATCTCGGTTGCAGGGAGTGCGGGCTCTCGGAACTCGGTGGAGCCGAGGATTTCGTTGATCCGGTCCTGAAGATGCGGGCCAGCCTTGGACAATACGAGATACCCGATCCGGGTCACGAGAGCGGCGCTGTGGTGGTCGACCGCCTCCATGACGGAGGAGGCTTCGTCGGGACCCCCAGCGGCAAGACGTTGCCCGGCTGCCATCGTTTCCTTGAGGAACATCGCTACTACGTCAGTTCGATCCGGCTCGGACTCCGCATGGATCTTGGAAAACCGACCGCCGAGACGCAGGTTCGGGTGGTCAGCAAGCCCTTGCAACCTGCTGATTTTCGAAAGGAGGAATCGTAGGGTTCGGTTGGGGTCTAAAGCCTCTAGAGCAACCACGATCCGCCGAAGCAACTTGGCGCAGTCGTGCGTAAGGAAACGCGGGAAAGCCCATCCGGTCTGTGGGCGGAAACGAAGTCCCTCAGTTTCCTCTAGCTCTTCGGGATCAACGACTCGAAGGAGAAAGGCTGCAAGCTCGAATGCCTCTTTCTGCCCCTCCTCAGCGAGCACGACCAGGAGATCCACTACGCTTTCGGTGAAGAGCCATGTCGGTACAGTCTTGAGAGCATTTGCGAGACTCGGAACGATGGACGCCGCCATATCTGGCGGAAGCTGGCGCCCGGCCTTGGCAACGAGATCCCAAACGACGGGGTTGTCGTTACCCAGAGGAATCGAGTTGAGCACTTCTACCACTGCCGTCGGTTCCTCATCCGCAGCGAAAACAAGGTAGTCCCCTTCAGGCCATGGCCGAGCTCTCCACGAGCCATCAGCGTTCTTCTGCCGACTTGGTGGGCTGCGGAAAAAGCCCTCGGCCGCGAGGGGTCTAACCCACCCCGAGTTCCTCAACCTCCGGAAAAAGTAGTTTCGCTGTGCATGACGGAGTTGGAGGTCGCGGAGTCGCCTCGCATGAGCACGAGTTGGGGTCTTGGTATCGAGGAGCGCATCCAACTCGGCCTCGGTCACGTAGTACGGCGCAATCCGCCCATACAACAGACTGGTGAACCGCTCAAAAGCCTCCCGCACCACGGCCGACTTGGGAGCACTGCCGCTCCAGTGACACGCTCCGCAAAACTGCCCGTGAAGGTGGAACCACTCGTCCACACGCGGGTCATCAGGCTGTAGCCCTAGCGCTTCGGCGATACGCGCTCGGTGTGTTTCATTCTCGGGCGCGTTCTCAAGGTCTGCGGGAGCGACTTCCAGACCTTCAGCGCTGAACAGAAGCTCTAGGACCCCGCGCGACAGCTCGCGCCCAACATGGGCCACCAAATAGGTGTTACCAGGCTGATTGATCTGACGGGCAAGCACGAGCCCGCGTTCGTATAGTCCCGCGAGGTGGGGATCCAAGCGCCGAAGCTCCCCGGCCGTCTCCCGTTCGCGGGGACTAAGCCGATCGTCTCCGTGCTCAGGTGGTTGGGAACTAGGCCAATCGTCGTGCGTCTCGTCCATAACGTCCTGGCAGGAAGACCGTCCATCTCTCTCGTCAACTACGTCTCGAAAGATACGGAATCGAATTCCCCGTGTCTGAATGGCTGATCACGATGGCCGGTTAGAGTCGGGGATCCGGGCGACAGACCGATCGGTGGATCCAATGCGCTCGCGGGGCCGCTCGATAGCCTTCCCGCAGGGATAACTGGAGGGTAGCGACCCCGAGGGCGCGGGGCCGGGCGTGTGAAACCGCGCACAGCCCCGCGCCCGTACCAGGCCTTCGGACTGGGGGGGTCGCTACCCTCCGCGGCCCAAGCGGCTCCTGTGCCACAGCCGCTTGCGCGGCGAAGCCGTAAGACGTTGTCACGCCAGCGGATAAGCTGGTCAGCCGGTGTGCATCACCGGAGCGCCAAGATGTGCATCGACCCCCGTTGTCTCATGCACACCTCCAGTGCGGCACACGACATCAGGCCTCCCAGTAGAATCGAGCCTCTGCAAGCCGAACCGTCCGCCATGTGGCAGCGCGCTCCGTCAGCCCCCGGCCTGCACGCCTGCTCGCGCGCTTCTCAAGAGCGACGGCGCGCTTCAATGCGGCCTGCAATCCACCGTACTCGTCGAGAACCCGGACATCCCCCCCGAGGATGGCCTGCTCGATCCGGGCCAGCTCGCGCCGGGTCTGCTCGTCGATTTCAGACGGACGGGGATACCGTGCCCAGCTGGCGAGCACCCGGCCCGCCCGGTGGTCCTCCTTCCATCTCCGGGCGACCGCCACCACTTCGATCTTGCGGCCCAGGTCCCATAGCGCCTTCCAGAGGTCGCCGTGCGCCGCGCCCCACGAACGGAGCGCCGTCGCGGTCTCGTGGCCCGGCTCGGCGTAGACGAAGACGGCGCGCTCCGTGTCCAGCGCGATGGGCAGCCGAAGCGGGAAGAAGCGCCGGAGCCCACCGAGCGCGCCACGGTAAACCCGTTGAGGAAAGAGCTCCCGTTCGATCCCGAGCGCTTCGAAGGCGGCGAGCCGGTCGGCGTCGGTGGGCAGCCACGGCAGGCGGGGATGTTCGAGCACGTAGTCGAGCGAGAGCAGACGCCTCATCAGGACTTCCGGCGACGTGATCCGGCGGCGGCGGCGGTCGCCCGCGCCGAGCGCCCGGTAGATCGTGCGACCGTGGATCCGACAGATCCGACCGATGCCCTTGATGCCGTGCGGCTTCTCCTCGGAGGCCACGCCTTGGGCGACGAGCTTGCGGACGGCGCGGCGCACCGTCTCGTGGTGGCTGCCCAGGAAGCTCGTACACTGCGCCCGGGTGAACACGCCGCCGTGGAAGCAAGCAAGTGCGATCCACTCGGCGCGGCGGCCCGTCCAGCCGAAGGGTGCCAGTGCCTCCGCGCGTCCCTTCAGGTGGCCGGTCACAATCGGTGCTTATCTCCCCTCGGCCCCTTCGTTGTGAAGTCGGGAAGAAACGAGAACGATCTCGTCCTGGCTACAGGCCATCGTAGACGGCGTCCTTCTCATTCTCCCAGAACTCGAAGCTACGCTCCGAACGTGTCAACCACGGAACGTCGTCCGCAAGTCGTCTCAGCTCCCTCTCGGAAAAGACTTGGTAGACCTCGCCAGGTGTGGGTTCTTCCACCTCCTCCAAGGGCACGAACACCCCATCCTTGTACTCGGCCTTGATGCTCATGGTTCATGACTCTATCAGGCAGCGAGCCGTAGCGGTAGGGAAAACGCCCCCGCAATGCCCTGGGAGCCCGCTGCCCGGGTCAGCCAGCCTGCTCGTACACCAACCCGAACACCGTCTCGCCCAGCCACCGCTTGAAGTCCGGATTGTCGGAGAACTGCTTGAAGAGCTGGGTGTCGTCGTTCATGATTCCAAGCACTGCCCGCTGCAAGGCATTGTCGGCCTCGACCCGCGCATTCTCCCTGTCCGAGTTCTCCCGCGCGTTCTTGAACGCGGCGTCGTCGGCCACCATGGCCGGGATGTCCACCGTCACCATCCGGCGCACACGGTCGCCGTCCTTCCACTCGATTCCGCCGAACAGGTCGTTGAACTCCTCGATGATCGCGGACAGCCGGTCGATCTCGATCTCGCCCTTGCCCCCGCCCCCACCCGTCCGCACCGGATCGATCTCCCCGTCCTCATCCTCCAGGATGATCTTCTGCATCGCTCGTTTCTCGACCCGGTAGCTGTCCATGTCGATCGTTTCCAGGATGCCCTTTGACAGGTCGTCCTCCACGGGCGACGGCAGCTTCGGGATCAGGAAGTTCAAGAAGATCGAACGCTCCTCCCAACCCCGGTTGTTGTAGGGCAGGATTGAGGAGAGGAACGCGTAGGCGCGCACGAACGTCTTGGCCTTGCTCTTGAACCGGACCTGTCCGTCCTCGTCCAGGTCTCTCATGTAAACCGCCACGCACCGGTCCAGGACAGGGTCGAGCCGGTCGCGATCGGCACCGTCGAGATACCGCTTCACGAACTCCTCGATCTGGCCGGGCGAGTACACCTGGACGGCGTCCAGTTCTGCTTGGAGGTCGTGGAGTCTGTCGGGATCGGTCTCGTCGGATAGGATCGTGGTCCGGTAGTACTTCGAGAACGCCTCGGTGATGGTCTCTGCGTCGTTCAGGAAATCGAGCACGAACACGTCGCGCTTCTTCGGGTGCGACCGGTTGAGCCGCGAGAGCGCCTGGACCGCCTTGATCCCCGAGAGGGTCTTGTCGACGTACATGGTGTGCAGCAGCGGCTCGTCGTAGCCGGTCTGGAACTTGTCCGCGCAGACGAGGAAGCGGTACGGATCCTCCCGGAACGTCGCGGCGATCTTCGATGACGGAAACCCGTTCAGGTTGGTCTCGCTCACCCTGTCTCCCCCGTAGTCGTGCTCGCCGGAGAACGCTACGAGCGCCTTATGGGGGCTCTTCCGCTTCGTCAAGTAATCGCGGATGGCGTGGTAGTACTGGATCGCGCGTTCGATCCCGTTGGTGACCACCATCGCCCGCGCCATGCCGCCGATCCTATGCTGCGCCAGCACCTGCTCGTGGAAGTGGTCCACCATGATCTCGGCCTTGTAGCTGATCGCGTGCCCGTGCCCCTCGACGTAGCGCCGGAGCTTCTTCCCGGCCTTCCTGACATCGAACTCCGGGTCGTCCTCGACCGTCTTGGCGAGCCTGTAATAGCTCTTGACCGGTGTGTAGTGCCTGAGCACGTCCAGGATGAACCCCTCCTGGATCGCTTGCTTCATGCTGTAGGTGTGGAATGGAAGATGCCGGACCGTGCCGTCGCTCTGCGGGCTCGGCTCGCCAAAGATCTCAAGTGTCTTGTTCTTGGGCGTGGCCGTGAAGGCGAAGTAGCTGGCGTTGGGCAGCATTTTGCGGGACTCGATCAGGCGGTTGATCCGGTCCTCATAGGTCTCCTCATCCTCTTTCTGGCCCGCTTCGCCCAGCGCGGCGGCCATGGCTCCGGCGGTCTTGCCGCCCTGGCTCGAATGCGCCTCGTCAATGATGATCGCGAAGGTGCGGTCGCGGTGGGCATTGCCGATTTCTTCGAGGATGTGGGGGAACTTCTGGATCGTCGAGATGACGATCTTCTTGCCCTGCTCGATGAACTTTCTCAAATCGCCCGAGTCTTCCGCGTGCCCGACGGTCGATCCCACCTGGGCGTACTGCCTGATCGTGTCGCGGATCTGCCGGTCGAGGATGCGGCGGTCGGTGACCACGATGATCGAGTCGAAAACGGCGCTGCCGTCCTTCGCCAAGGGGATCATCTGGTGCGCAAGCCACGCGATCGAGAAGCTCTTGCCGCTGCCCGCTGAGTGCTGGATCAGATACCGCTTCCCGGCCCCGTGTCCCTCGGCGTGGCCCAGCAGTCGGCGCACTACGTCGAGTTGTTGGTACCTCGGCCAGATCTGTACCCGCTTCCTCTTGCCGGTCTTCGCGTCCTTGGGCGCCAGCACCTGGGCGTAGTTTTCAAGGATGTCGGTCAGGCTCTCGCGGGCGAGGATCCGGCGCCACAGGTACTCGGTCTTGAGACCGTCCGGGTTGGGCGGGTTGCCCTTCCCCTGGTTCCAGCCGCGGTTGAAGGGCAGGAACCACGATGCCTTTCCCTTCAGTTGGGTGCAGAAGTGGACCTCGTTCTCGTCGACCGCGAAGTGCGCCACGCAGCGACCAAGCCGAAAGAGGGGCTCGCGAGGGTTGCGGTCTTTCCTGTACTGCCAGATGGCGTCGTCGACCGTCTGCTTCGTGAGGTTGTTCTTGAGTTCGAACGTGAACACGGGGAGGCCGTTGATGAAGAGGCCGATATCGAGAGCGCGCCGGGTATCGTCCTTGCTGTAGCGGAGTTGGCGGGTAACGGTGAAACGGTTTTGTCCGAACAACCGAGTGGCCTTGACGTTCCCGGCCGAGGGCGTGCCGTGGAAGAGTTCGAGGTTGTGGGGGCCGTGCTTGATTCCGTTGCGGAGCACATCGATGGTGCCACGCTTGTTGATCTCGCCCTGGAGGCGAGCGAGGAACTTGCGCCGCACGGGGCCATCCTCGCCGAGGCGGAGGGCAGGGGTAGTGTTGGGCCGGGTGGCATGGAGGAAGGCGCGGAGCTGAATGAGGTCGACGCAGTGTTCGCGGTCGTAGTCGTGGTGGTTGCCGGGGGACCAGCCGACGCCGCCGTAGCCGGGAGGCGGCTCGCCGACGGTGCGACCCGACGGCGGATCGCAGGGATCGCCGGTCAGCGTCTCGCAGATCAGGCGTTCAAGGCCCCGTTCGGAAGTGTCCGTAGTCATGTTACGCGCCGCGTGAGATCGGCACCTCCCTGAGTTCGCCGGGCCGCACTCCCTCAACGACTGCACGGATCTCCGCCGTCCGGTGCCGAATCTTGGGCCAGGCGGTGGCCATGAGAACCACGATCGCCAACTTCCTGCCAGCGAGATTCTGCTGGTACCGCATGCTCTGGTCCGTCGTCACGATGACCTCGTAGCCCTCCTCTTCGGCCCGCTGGATCAGTTCACCGTTCTCCAGCAACTCCCAGCCCCTCTCGGCCGACCTGTCCACCGTATGCTCCCGGAGATGGTGGCGCAGGGGTGCCGGGGTCCCGTGGTCGAACAGGATCTTCACGGTCAGGCGGGCGTCTTGAAGTATTCCGTCTCGTGCTTGAGAACCGCCGTCACCTGCCACTCCTTGACCTCGGGGAACCACTCCAGGAACTGCTCCACCGTAGCGCCGCTCTCCAGATTCTCGAAAAGGGCGTACACCGGCACCCTCGTGCCGGTGAAGGCCCACGCCCCGCTGATCTTGCGGGGGTTGCGTTCAACTGCCGGGCATGTGTTCCAATCCGTCATGCGCTTGCCTCCTTCGCTATGTCGTGCGCAGCTGAATGTAGGATCGATTCGGTGGCGATGGTGTCGGCCCGGTCGCAATCATCGGCGAGCGGGTCGGTCTCCGGCACTCTCGCCGTCGCCTCGCGCACGTCGAGCTTGCCGGTCACGACATCGGCGATCAGCCGAGCCCGGTACTCGTGGAGAAGGGCGATCTGCCACTCGGTAGCCGAGATGTGACGCCTGATGCACCGGTCGGAGTCGTCCAAGAAACGGGCGACAGCGGTTTGCTCGGGGAGAGGGGGAAGGGGGACAAATTCGCTGAGGTACGCACCCACATCGAGGTTCTGGATCCCGGTCGTCTGCTTGATAGACCGCACCGTGAGGCGAATGGCGTAGAGGACCGAATTCAGGTACAGAACGTATCGTGCGCTGTGCTGCCTGCGGACTCGCATTCGACCGATGAAGTTGGACGCGACCGCTTCTTGGTCATGATCGAAACGGACCACCGCACCGACTGGTTGCAGATCGCCACCTCCCGATTTCTCCAACAGCAAGTCTCCCGGCTCCAGCAGGCGTCGTTGGCGTTCGCCAGCAGGCACCGATCGCAACGTAGGTTTCCGCAGATTGACGCCCAAGCGCCGCCGGTCGAAATCCGCGACACGAACGCAGACAATGTCGTCACGTCCTGTGGGGTCACTACCCCACGTACCAGCGACCAAGGGTTCAGTGGTGGCTCCAAGGCGCCTGACCTCCCAATGCTCCGGCACCCTCCCCAGCCACTCGACGCCGGAGTCCTTGTACGCCGGATATAGCTGGCCGGTTCGGACGTCGATCCGGCCCGTGACGGCCTCGTGGATCACCGCCCGCTTCCGCTCCTCCAATAGCTCGATCAGCCGTTCCCTCGCCAGGATGTAGCGCCGGATGCGCCGGTCGGCGGCGTCCAGGTAACGGACGATGGCGCGTTGTTCCCGACTCGATGGTACTGGAACCAACTGGTCTCTGAAGGCCGCGAACCGAAAGTCGGTCGACCGTTCCCGAACGCCTCTAGACAGAGCCGTGATCCACCGGCTCCGAGCCATCTCCCGAACGCAAGACGCGTAGTACCGGGAGTTTGCTCCCTCATCCTTAGTAGGGGTGCAGACCGAGTAGACGGGCGTACTCTTCCCGTCCGAATCGGAGACTCCACAAGCACCGGCAAAGGCATCCATCGCGTGGATCACAAGATCACCGCGCCGAACCCCTTGGTAGCCGATCTCCTTCAGGGATTCGGTGAAACCCAACTCTCGTCGGTTTTTTCGGAGCGTTACCGTGCCATCGCGGAAGCAGGTAACGACCTCGTCATTCGGCCTAACCGGACGATCCATCTTCGTGAACAGCCGCTTGGCCCGCACTAAGCACCAATGGTCGGGCACGGTTCCCAGCCATCGTACGCCCGATTCCCTGTAGGCCGGATAGGGCCGCAATCCGTTCGCAGTCATGCGGATCGGCCCAGTATCTGGAAGAGCAACCCCTCCGTCTCCCGCTCGACCGCCAGAATGTCCTCCCCGATCTCTGCGAGCGTCCGCATCGGCTCGGGCTTGTGGAAGTAGCGGTTGAAGCTGATCTCGTAGCCGGTCTTCACGCTCTTCGCGACGTACCACGCGTCTGCGGCGTAGGGGAGCACTTCGCGCCGCAGGAACCCCTCGATCCCGCCCTCCTCCTGAAGCGGGATCTGCTCGGTGTCCCTGAGCGCCGTGTCAGGTTCGTACTCGACGACGCGAGACTTCGAGCCGTCGCGAGACTCATACAGCCCCCGGATCGGGTCGGGCGCGGTGCCTCGCCGGTGGAGCCTCTTGACTACCCGCTCCGCCTTCTCGTCCCGCTCGGCGAGCACGGTCTGCAACAGCTTCTTGCGCTTGGCCGTCAGCTTCGCACGCCGACCGGACATACCGGCCTTGAGCGCGTCCAGGAAGCCGTTGAAGTCGAGGTGAGGCCCCGGGCCGAGTGTCTCGGTCATCCGCTCGACGGCGTTCGCGAGCGGCTCCTCCCCGGCAACACGGCACGCCTCGGAGAACCCGGCGCAACGCTCGGGCGACAGGTCCACCTTCAGCCGGAGCGGTCGCTCGACCGTCACCTTCCAGTACCCGAACGCCTCGTTGTCGAAGACCTTGCTCTCCTCCGTCTCATCGAAGTCGAGGAACGTCCGGCAGGTCCTCTCGATGTCCTCCGGCCCGAGTTCACAGTTCTTCTTCCCCAGGTTCTTCCTGAGCGGACGGAACCACTTGGTCGCGTCGATCAGCTGCACCTTGCCCAGCCGGTGCCGGGGCTTGCGGTTGGTGAGCACCCATACGTAGGTGGCGATGCCGGTGTTGTAGAACATGTTGAGCGGCAGGGCGACGATGGCCTCCAACCAGTCGTTCTCGATGATCCACCGCCGGATGTTGCTCTCGCCCTGGCCCGCCGATCCGGTGAACAGCGAACTCCCGTTGTGTACCTCGGCGATCCGGCTCCCGAGCGGCGTGTCCCGCTTCATCTTCGACAGCTTGTTGGCGAGAAACAGCATCTGGCCATCACTGGAGCGGGTGACCAAGGAGTACTCGGGATCGTCCGCGTGCTCGATCACGAAACGGTGATCCTGCATCTCCTTCTTGCCGCCCAAGCGGTGCAGGTCGGTCTTCCAGCTCTTGCCGTATGGCGGGTTGGAGAGCATGAAGTCGAACTCGCGTGTCGGAAACGCGTCGTTTGAGAGGGTGGAGTGCTCCGGGCCGCCCACGATGTTGTCGGCGGCCTCGCCCTTCAGCAAGAGGTCGGCCTTGCAGATGGCGTAGGTCTCGGCGTTGATCTCTTGGCCGTAGAGGTGCGTGGACACCTGCTTGCCCCGCTCCTCCGCGAGCCGGTGCAGCACGTCCTCGGCCACGGTCAGCATGCCGCCGGTCCCGCAGGCCCCGTCGTAGAGTAGGTAGGTGCCGGACTCGATCCGGTCCGCGATGGGCTGGAACACGAGACTCGCCATCAGCTGCACGGCGTCGCGCGGCGTGAAGTGCTCACCGGCCTCCTCGTTGTTCTCCTCGTTGAAGCGCCGGACCAGTTCTTCGAACACCGTGCCCATGCCGTGGTTGTCGAGCCCGGGGTGCCGAAGCGTGCCGTCGGTGTTCATGACCGGGTCCGGACTCAGGTTGATGTCGGGTGAGGTGAGCTTCTCGATCAGCGAGCCTAGGGCGTCGGCCCTGGAGAGCTTCTGGATCTGGTTGCGGAACTCGAAGTTGTCGAGGATATCCTGCACGTTGGGCGAAAACCCGTCGAGGTAGTCCACGAAGTCGGCCCTGAGTTGTTGCTGCTTTGGCTGCGCCCGCAGGTCTCGGAGCGTGAACTTCGAGGTGTTGTGGAAGGCCTGTCCGGCCGCTTGCCGGAGCGCGGCGTCCTGGTTCGTGACCCCGGCGGCGTCGAGCGAGGCCTTCATGTCGAGGACGGCCTGCTTAGTGGGCTCCAGAACCACATCGAGCCGCCGCAGCACGGTCATGGGGAGGATCACGTCGCGGTACTTTCCGCGGACGTAGACATCGCGGAGCACGTCGTCCGCGATGCCCCAGATGTAGCTGGCGATCCAGTTTAGGTTCGGCGTGGTCATGTGGAGTCGTGGGTTCCTCTCGGGAAGGCGGCGGCCCGCATCATGCAGGCTCACGTACCATAACCTACTGGCCCCGCGGTGGCCTTGGTAGCATCCGAGCACCCACGCCGATCACCCGTCGGTCGGACCCAACGTCACCCGCAAACCGGATTGGCGCCGGACCATCCTCGCCATCACCTGGACGGCGCGTTTCGCATCCTTCGCCAGCACCTCCTTGGAGAGAGCGTTCTCTTCGATCATGCGGGCCATCATTGACTCCGGATCCCCGGGCCTCCGAAAGTGGGCGTGAGAGTTCCGCAGACGGGCCAACTCCTGGTAGGTGCGCCACTCCAGTTCGGACAGTATTCCATCCTGGAGGGCCTTCTCAAGCATCACTCGCAGTGGTGCCCTCTTCGCCGCTTCCCAGCCAGCCGCATAGAGCACTGCAGCCAGTTCTCTCTCGACATACGCCAAGGAAAGCAGTATGACCGCCATGTATGAACCGTCGAGATAACAGCGCCCGACCTCGCCAAAGCAGATCCGTGACATCTCACCTCCCAGGAAACTGAGACCGTCCGAGGGGATCGGCATCGTGTCCAGCAGGTCGCGAAGGCGTCGTACACGCGTGGGCCAACCCTTGGTGTCGTCCGCCTCCAGCCAAGCAGTCAGCTCTTCGATTCGCTCCGGCTCCCCCGTCATGCTTTCGCTCCTAGGCTGTTTGCCGCCCGGGTATGGGTGCCGGGTCTGGGGACTTCGCGCATCGGTGGCACCAACTCCGGTACCTTCATTCCCTTGCTGAAGAACATCACCTCCTGGCCCCGTGTCCGGCGGCGTGCGCTGTATCCGATCGTGTATTCGAGTCGTCGTGCGAACGAATACAGGCTGCGTATCGTGCTAACGTCGTCGTAGGATACCAGCCATTTCGGCCCCTCCAGGTCGGCCAACAGCTCTGCCACCGCCGCGTGATCGTCCGGCTTGTAGGCGTCGTAGTAGAGCATCCGTCCCTTCGCAAAGTAGGGGGGGTCGAGGTAGACTAGATCCTTCTCGCTAAGGCTGCGCGATCTTTCTCGCAGGAACTCCACTGCGTCGGCACAGGTCACCTCGATGCGCCCGCCGCATTCGGCGATTTTCGTGATCCGGTGAATGAGATTCTCGCGGTTGAACCTCGCGTCCATCAGCCACTTCCCTTCCTGCTTTCGGCCGCCGATTACGCCGCCGTTCAGGATGCCTGATCGGTTCGTCCTGTTCAGGTAGAAGAAGGACAGGCCAAGGTCGATCGTCGATACGTCCTTGGGATTGCGGAAGATCTCCTTCTGGCGGTCCCATTCCTCAATCGACAGCGGTACATCCCGGATTCGTTGGCAGAGATCGTCGGTGTGACGAAGAACGCTGGTCCAGAAGGCAAACAGGGATGGACTGATGTCGTTGATCAGGACGCGTCGCACGACTCCGGTGATCAAGAGTTCCCAGGCGATGCCGCCTCCGCCCGCGTAAGGTTCGATGTACCTGCCATCGGACACCCCATTTGCCCGCACGACGGCAGCCATGAAATTGGAGAGTTTCCCTTTTCCGCCCGGGTAACGCAGTGGCGAATAACGGCCCGTCGGGCCGATGCCTTGGCCGCCTCCTGGCATCACGCCTTACCGAACGTGGCGGTGAGCAACGGTATCGTTGACTCCCATCCGGCGCGCAGAGTGGCTGCTGTCGGCACGTCGTAAGGGCCGTGAACGAACCCATTCAAGGCCTGAATCGAGCAGCCGGATCTCTTGTCGAGAAGATTGCGGCGAAACGCCCGGAAGTCGCTCGATGAGAACGCACCGCCAGAGACGATGTGCTTGAGCACGTGCTCCGCTTTCTTCGTCAGGTCAAACTCTCTCCCGCTCCCCTTCTTACCTCGCGGGAGAGAATTGGCGCCCATGTAGCTATTCACCGCCAACTCGACGACCGCTCTCAGGACGAATGCGCAGGAAAGCGGTAACCTCTCGGTGTTCAGCGAGCCAGCCTCCCGGACCAGCATCCTGAGTTTCTTGGAATTGCTCACGTCGAACGGGTGCTTCTTCGGCGCCAGCATCTTTCGCGCCCGCGGCACTGCCTTCCCCTTCTTGACAGCCGGCTTCCTACGGGGCTTCGGTCGGCTTCCGATAAGGCTGATGTCCCTGAACGCCTTTGGCGCCGAGGCTGACGTGTCAGGCCCGGGTTGCAGTTCCGGCGGAAGACTCGCGAAGTACTCCTCGATTTCCGTGGCTCGGTTGAGTCGTCTCGAGTTGACCGTGCCCTTCAGGATATCGTCTACGACCCGTTTCAAGACCTCGATCGCCCATTTGGGATCAACTCTCAATAGCGGGATCTTCCCTGGCGCTGTCGCTTCGATGCTGATTCCGAGGTGGGCTTGGCCAGCCGCTGATTCCAGCAACCGCGTGAGGTTGGTGGATTTTTGGCCACCCAATGCCGACTCAGCCTTTTCCCACTCCGCCTTTGAGTAGCCTGCGTTTCTCCCGACGAAATCGATTACGTCAATCGTCGTGTAGTCGCGCGAGAACTTCTGCTTCTCCAGCGGCTTCCACTGGATCCTCCCTTCGCCATCCGCTACGCCCGTGTGACGCCGGCGGATCCAGTCGTCGGCATCCGCGCGATCATCGAAACGCACGCAGCGAATCGGCTCCACCATCGACCGCTCGAATCCCAAAGCTTCTCGAACAAGCGGCTTCTTGGTACTCTTCGGCAGGTCGGTGCCCGCTAAGATGTCTGGATTGCTCAACACCTTCAACGCCGACAGCCGTCGGTTTCCCTCTAGCACCACGTAGTCCTCGCCATCGGCCGAGCGAACGACGTAGAGACTGTCTCCGGGATCCAGACCGTAGTCTCTGATGCTGGCCATCAGGTTCCGGAACTGTCCCGGATTCAGCCTGACAAGACTAGCCAACGCTTCTGATTGGGACGACACCGAGCCCAGGCGCGGATTATCTCTGTCCAGAAGCAGCTCATCGATGGATAGGTCGAGGTGATCGGTCATACGATCCATTCCTCCTCCTTGGATTGGTAGGAACGGGGTGATTTGCGATGCCTGCGCCCGGGGCGACTAAGCCACAGACACGATCTCCTGCAAGCGGGCGAATGTAAGCGCGTTGCGGCCTTCTGGCGAGGAAACGCACTTCATACCGCAATCTGACCCCCGAAAATCCCGCCATTTGACCCGTTTTTCCCGCCATTTCACCCAAATCGACCCCGACACGCCCCAACGGCAAGAACGGCAGATCGTGCAGTCCCAGTTAGACTTACAGGATTCCTTGCCTTGATTCGCGTCCCCCTTTGGTAGCCTCCTAAGCAGTAGGCCCCAGGTTCGAGTCCTGGCGGGGACGCTCTTGCGGCGCATTTCTCTCGTGCTCGGCCACGCGGAAGCCGAGGACGACATGGTAAAGAGAACATGACATCTTGCCAAGTCGCCTTTACGATTTGGCCAGGTGGACGGAACTATCCGAACAATGCGTGTGGCATCGATTATCGGACGAGCCGAGGAGAGATACAGGTCGCAGCGCAGATCGAGGGACCCAGTGGGGCGAGTGGTTAGTTTGCCCGGGAAAGACCGTGAGCGTCGAGGTTGGGCCTCCGGCCTCGATCCGGTGACAGTCGGAGTGACGTGGGTTCTGTTCCTGTTCGCCTTTCCTTTCCTCGAAGCTCAGGAGGTTGGGCTCGATACCCTGGTTGGGGGCGGGCTGATCGGTCTGCCCCTCGTCGTCTTTGGGTTTCTCGCTGCCTCGCGTTGCCGGACAGTCTCTGACCAGAACAACGCTCGACGTGCCAAGCTCGCTATCCTGGCACTCCTGGCTGGCACTGGGGTCGGCGCGGCAAATCTCGGGGCGAACGTCGCATTGGCGGCGGCGGATGCGTCCATCCGGGCGGGGCTCCACGAGCATCTTTTCGCGAAGCCCCTGCCCTGGGAAAGGGTGGTATCGGTCGCCGTCGTGGAGGAGATCGCTTTCCGTCTCTTTCTGATGAGCGTCGTAGCGTGGATTGCTGCCCGATTCCTGAACAAGGCTCGCACGGTATTCCTCACCGCGCTGTTCGTCTCTGCGTTCCTGTTCGCCGTGCCCCACCTGCTAGGCCGGTCGTTGCCCACTCACTCGGCGCTTCCCGCGCTCTACGCGTCGGGCGTTGTTGTGAAGAGCGGGGTGGCAGGTGTTGTGCTCGGTTGGATCTTCTGGCGCTGGGGGCTCCCTTATGCGATAGTGTGTCACTTCGCCGCCAATGGTCTGCACAAGGTGTTCGAGCGAATGCTGTTCTCGTGAAGACGCGCGTGACCCGCTCAGGAACGCCTCAACACAAGTGTCCTCTTCTTGATCTATTCCATGCACGCGGCATACTTCGCTCGGTCCGACGAGCCTAAGCAGTAGGCCCCAGGTTCGAGTCCTGGCGGGGACGCTTGCGGCGCCGTCCGATCCTGTCGAGAAGGATCACGGCCGCCGTCCCGAGCGCGAACAGCAGGATCACCGAGAGAATCTCCGGATCGCCGCCTGCCGGCCAGGTCGCCACTTCCCTGCCCTCGGGCGTGTAATCGGTAAAGGGCCACAGCTTGCGCAGCGAACCGACCATGAGGCCCGTAAGCACCGCCAGTGTGCCGTCGCGCCACCGGGTCAGCAGTTGCTTGACGACACGAACGAAGGTCAGGAGACCGATAGCCACCGCCACGACGAAGGTCGCGACAACGACAGCCGACCCCGGATCCCGGTAGCTGATGGTCTGGGACAGCGAGTAGAACACGAAGTGATAGAGCCCCAGTAGCAGGAGCACGAAGGAGCCTGACACCCCTGGAAGCACCATCGCCGAGATGGCGAGAAGGCCTCCCAGGAATACAAAGGCCAGCGCGGGGTTGCGGCCACCCGTGAGCGGCGCCGGTTGGACGATGCCGGCGACGGTAACCGGCGCCTCGGCCACTTCCATGGCCCCGCCGGGCACATTTCCGACACTTCCAGTCATTCTGGCGACGACCTCTGCCTGGACGCTGGTCGCGCCGGCCGGGACCGCCAGCGAGGTGGCCAGCCCGAATGCGATGTCGCCGCGGGTGCCATCGCCCTGGGCCAGCAGCGTGAGGTTCTGCGGCGTGAGCCGGACATCCTCGGCTGCGGGGGCTCCGAACTCCAGCGTGACCACCCCGCGGGCGTGGCCGCCGGTCGGCTCGGGCAGGCCGACGAACCAGGCGGTGACGATGCAGGCGGTCAGCGACAGGATCCAGCGCGACAGGCCGCGTCGCTCCAGCTCGCGCCACGGTATGAACACCGACGCCAGGACCAGCCCCAGGAAAAAGCCCCGCATCTGGGCGGGATAGAGGCCGAGCAAGGGCGGGAGAACCTGTGCACCAATGGCGAAGGCAGGCAGGATGCCGGCGCCCAGCGAGGCCAGAAACAGTACCCGGCCGACATCGGTGCCGGCAGGACTCGCGGGAAGACGGGCCGGATCCCTAAGCCCCGCCGCCGCAAGCGACCAGAACGATCGGGCGTGCGCACGGCGCAGGGTTGCGGCGCCCAGGCCGCTCACGGCATCGATGAGGCGCGAATAGATCCCCAGGATGAGAGCGATCGTCCCGCCGGATACCCCGGGAACAGCGTCGGCCGCACCCATGCAGAGTCCGCGCAGCGCGTTGCCGAGCCAGTGTCTCATCCCGAAGGCGCCGTCAAAGGCTCAGATTCCATCCGCGCAGCTCGTCGAGGCGGCGGTAGCTGGTAAGGTCCAGGTGCAGGGGCGTGACCGATATGTACCCGTCCTCGATGGCCCGGTAGTCGCAATCGGGTCCACCGTTCCAGTTGGCGACCCCGCCGCCGATCCAGTAGTACTCCCGGCCGGAGGGATCGGGTGCCCGCGTGATCGAGTCGCTGTACCGCCGCCTTCCCAGATTCGTTACTCGCACGCCCCGCACTTCGTCCGGCGCCAGGGGTGGGATGTTGATGTTGAGAAACTCATGGCTCGGAATCCCCCGGGTGACGATTTGTCGCAACAGGCCGCTCACCACGGGTTGCCACCCTTCGAGCTCCTCGATGCTGCGTCCCACATATGAAAAGGCAACCGCGGGGATCCCCAGCATGGTGGCCTCCATCGCCGCCGCGACGGTCCCGGAGTAGAGGACGTCCTCGCCCATGTTCGGACCGTAGTTCACCCCCGAAACGCAGAGGTCCGGCGTCGTTGCCAGCAGGTCTCCGACGGCCAGAATCACGCAGTCGGTCGGGGTCCCGTCCACGATGGTGGTCCCGTCGTGCGTCTTCCGCATGCGCAGGGGACGGTGCAGCGTGAGCGCGTTGCTCGAGGCGCTCTGCTCGCGATCCGGCGCAACGATGTCGACCGAACCGATCTCGTGGGCGGCTTCCGCCAGAATCCGGATCCCCGGCGACAGATAGCCATCGTCGTTCGTACAGAGAATGCGCACTAGGAAGTCTGATCCTCGGGTGGGGGAAGGGTCAGCTCCTCCCGCAGGGCGAGCAGCCCGTCGCGGATCGACGCCAGGAGTGAAGGCTCGGCCTTGAGCTTCCGCATCTCGACGAGCTGTCCCCCCTCACGCATCTTCTGCAACTCCTTCTTCGCCCCCGCGATCGTGAACCTCTTCTCGTAGAGCAGGTGTTTGACGAGAAGAATCGTCTCGATCTCCTTCATCCGATAGACCCGGCTGCCGCCGCGGTTTTTGGTCGGCGAGAGGACGTCGAACTGCGTCTCCCAATAGCGAAGAACGTGGGGCTTCAATCCCGCGAGTTCACTTACCTCGCCGATCGAGTAGTAGGTCCTTTTCATGATCGGTTCCACGGTCTCAGCTCCCCTCTCCCACACGCAGTATGTCCGGGGTTTCGGGCTTGGGTTCTCTGGTCATCAATCGGTGCAGCGCCTCCATCGGATCGACACCTTCGGCAATGATGCGGTGGACCTCGGCGGACACCGGCATTTCAACGCCGAGCCCAAGCGCAAGCTCGTGCACGGCCCGCACGGTTGCCACCCCTTCCGCGACCGTGCGCGCCTCTCCCATGATGTCCTGCATGCTCTCTCCCCGCCCAAGGCGGAACCCCACAGTCCGATTCCGGCTCAGACCACCGGTACAGGTAAGGACGAGATCGCCCATTCCCGCAAGCCCGGCGAAGGTGGAGGGCTGTGCCCCCAACTCGACCCCCAGGCGGCTGATCTCGGCCAGCCCGCGCGTCATCAGTGCAGCGATCGTGTTGTGGCCCAGATCCAGCCCGGCCGCCACTCCGGCCGCCACCGCGATCACGTTCTTGAGCGCCCCTCCCAGCTCTACGCCCACGACATCGGAATTCGTGTAGACGCGGAAGCGATCGGTTTGGAAGAGGGCCTGCACCTCGAGGCGGGCGCCTTCGTCCCGGCTCGCGACCACCACCACAGTCGGAGCGCCGGCGACCACTTCCCTGGCGAAGCTCGGCCCCGACAGCACGCACAGACGATCCGCCTGCTCCTGGGGAAGCGTTTCGGCGAAGATCTCGTCCATCCGGCGAAGCGTCGTCACCTCGATCCCCTTCGAAGCGGTCACGACCGTAGCCGTGGCGGGGATATGCGGAGCCGCTTCCGCAAGCACCGCGGCGGAGTACTGCACCGGACACACCCAGACAACAAACTCCGCGCCTCTCAACGCATTAGGCAGCGAATTGGTGACCGAGAGTTGCTCCCGGTCGAGGGGGGCACCCTCGAGATACAGGGCGTTCTCACCGCGATCCGCGAAAGAGTCGACCACTTCAGGCTCCCGAGCCCACAGGCGAACCCGGTTACCCGACTCCGCGAGCAGATTGGCCAGCGCTGTCCCCCACGCGCCGGCGCCAACCACGGCCACCTGGGCGGGCGCCGCCCCTGCCGAGCCCCGGTCTCCGAGCGTCACCCGTCTCGCCCGCCCGCCTTGTGCACTTCGTCGATGCTGGGCTCCTGGCCCGCCAGCAGGCGCCGGATATTCGATCGGTGCGCCCAGACCACGAAGGCCGCCATCAGCACGAGGAAGGTGAGCAGCGGGGTATCCGGATCCATCGCGAGGAGGGCCGCGACCGGAACGGACACCGCCGCGGCAATCGAGGCCACGGACACCCTGCGCGAAATCAGGAGAACGACGAGCCAGGTCCCCGCCCCGACCGCGGCGGCGAGCGGAGCGACGGCGATTAGCACGCCGGCGCTGGTGGCGACGCCCTTCCCTCCGCGAAAACGGACCCAGAACGAGAAGACGTGCCCGACGATGGCGGCGGCGCCGTATACGACACCCCACCACGGCGCGGTATGGCCATCGAGCATCGGGAACCACCAGGCCGGAGCGAATCCCTTGAAGACGTCGAAGAGGCCGACCGGAATGGCGGCGTTCCATCCGAGGACGCGCTGCACGTTGGTCGCTCCCAGATTGCAGCTTCCGAGTGTGCGCAGGTCCTTGCCGTAGATGAAGAGGCCGGTCCAGTGCGCCGCCGGAATCGCGCCTGCCGCATACGCCGCGAGAACCAACAGAACCGTGCTGATCATAGGGGATGCTCCTCCGAATCCGGTTGCCGGCCCCGGCTCGTGCGCACGTTCATCCGACCGGCCGGAAGGCCGTTCAACAACCGGGCCGGTAGGACGTTACCACGACGCCCCGCGGGAATCCAGAGTGATCAGGAGCCGCTCTTTCTCAGTCTGATCCGTACCGGCACTCCCTCGAAATCCCGGATCTTCCTCAGCGAGTTGACGATATACCTGCGATAGTGCACGGGGATTTCATCGGGAAGGTTGGAAAAGAGAATGAAGGTAGGAGGATGGGTGTTTGCCTGTGTGGCGTACTTGATCTTCACAGGGCGGCCCCTTGCGTGCGGCGGCGGGCGACGCCCGACGATGGCCTCCACGGCTTCGTTGACCAGGTGCGTGGCAACCCGCTCGGCCCGGCGCCTGGCCACCTCGACGATCAGGTCGAGGGTCTTCCGCGCGCGCAGACCGGTGAGCGCCGACGCAAACAGGAACGGGACGTGCTTCAGGAATGGAACGCGCTCGTGGGCTGCCCGCGCGAAAGCCTCGGCGGTGCCCGTTTCCTTCTCCACCAGATCCCACTTGTTGCACACCACAATGACCCCGCACCCGGCCTCCCAGCCCGTCTCGGCCACCTTGATGTCCTGCAGATGCAGACCCTCGGAAGCGTCGACGAGCACCAGGCACACGTCCGCTTCACGGACCACCCGCACGGTGCGCAGCGTGCTGTAGTACTCCACCGAGTCCCTGATGCGGGCGTGTCGGCGCAGTCCCGCGGTGTCCACGAAGGTCAGGTCCAGGCCGTGGTACTTCATGGTCAGGTCGACGGGGTCCCGGGTGGTGCCGGGCTCGTCGCTGACCACGACCCGATTTTCGCCGAACAGCCGGTTCACCAGCGTCGACTTGCCGGCGTTCGGCTTCCCGATGACCGCGACCCGGATGTCGTCCGCGCGCGGCTCGTCGGCCTCGTCGGGAAGCAGCGGGAGCATGGCATCGAAAAGGTCGCCGAGTCCCCTTCCCGATACGGCGCTGACCGGGTGGGGCTCGCCCATCCCCAACTCCCAGAAGTCGAGGTGAGTGTTCTCGAGGGGGAGATTGTCGACCTTGTTCACCGTCAGGAGCACCGGTTTGGCGCTCCTGCGCAGCACCTCGGCCAGCTTCTTATCGAGGGGGTGCACGCCGGTCTTCGAGTCCACCAGAAAGAGCACCACGTCGGACTCCGCCACGGCCGTCATGGCCTGATCGCGGATCAACCGGTCGATCGTGCGGTCGGATCCTTCCACGACCCCGCCGGTGTCCACGACGAAGAAGTGGCGGCCCGTCCAATCCGCACGGGCAAAGTTGCGGTCCCGGGTCACGCCGGGCGTGTCGTCCACGATCGCGACGCGGCGCCCGATCGCTCTGTTGAAGAAGGTGGATTTGCCGACGTTGGGGCGGCCCACCACCGCCACGACCGGAAGGCTCATGTGCGGCGGGTTCCGGGACCCCCGTTGCTGCATCGGGCGCCCGCCGGCTCGGCCAGCAGCGTCTCCACAAGGTCGTGGCCGGTGCGGACCCGGGCCGGTGACAGACCCCGCGTCACCTCGTCGAGAGGCATCCCGTCGATGAAGACTTCGTCGTCGTTGAGCGCGGTCCCGGGGAGCAGAACGAGGTCGCCTTGCCGGCCCCCTCGGATCCCGTCCAGCATATCGCGTCCGGCGAGGAGCCCGGCTATCGTGACCGACGGGCCAAAGTACCGATTCTCCACCCCGATGACCTCGACGGCGCATTGCATGCGACGCGCGATCTCGGGCGCAAAGGCTTCGAAATACGGCGTCATCGAGCGGCCGGTCACGATCCGCACGCGCTCCATCGCGGCGATGGGAGCAAGGCGCCCCTTCCCCGCCTCGAAGTCGTCGATCAGCGTCCGCAGCGCGCCGACGCCGTTCTCGCGCAGCGGCCAGTCATCGTAGTAGTCGGCCCGTGGCACATCCCGGCCGGCGATGAGAAAGAGTTCATCGGCGGCGTAGCACCAGTGCCGGCCTCGCTCCCGCAGCGCGCGCTCCCGCACGCGACGGGTCTGTCGAATGGCCAACTCGGCCTCGCCCGCGCGAAGCAGACGCACCGGCCGGCCGAGGTTGTAGCGGGTCAATCCCACGGGAACCACCGAGAGCGACAGGACGCCCGCCCCGAGGTCGTAGAGCTCCCGGATCGTGCGATCGAGTTCCGGACCGTCGTTCCACTCGGGGCACAGCACCACCTGGGTATGCACCTCGAGACCCGCGTCGAGCAACGTGGCCAGCTGATCGAGGATGAGGCCTGCCCGATCGTTCTTGAGAAGCCGTACGCGCAGCTCTGGGTTGGTGGCGTGGACGCTGACGTACAGGGGAGAAATGCGCTGGTCGACGAGCCGCTGGATCCCCTTGGGCCCCAGGTTGGTGAGTGTAACGTAGCTGCCGTAGGTGAATGAAAGGCGAAAGTCGTCGTCCCGCAGCCAGAGCGGGTCCCTGGCGTCCGGGGGATTGCCATCGATGAAACAGAAGACGCATTCGTTGGCGCACTCGCGGATCGTGTCGCGCTCGGGAACGATCCCCAGGCTCTCCGAAGGATCCCGGGATATCTCGCACACCACCCTGGTGCCGTCCGGGGCGACCGTCTCCAGTTCGAGCTCCTCCTCGGCCGCCAGGAAATGGAAGTCGATGCTGTCCCTGACGCGCGCGCCGTTGACCCGCAGGATACGTGTACCGATACGCAGTTCCAGCGCTTCGGCGATCGAGCCCGCTCCGATTTCTCCTATTCGCACCACGATCCAGCGCCCCCCACGTGCGGCCGGGAAGCGGGGCTCCCCTGCCGGACCGGTGCGCGCCCGGCGCCGTCAGCGGTTCCGGGCGAGCATCTCCTGAAAGCGGATGTGGTTGCGAACGGGCTCCCAGGTGTAGCGGGTCGACAGGCTGTGGACGGTGACCAGAGTCGAACTGGCGATGAGGGGCTCCAGAAGGGCCACCGCGCCCTCGACATCGCCGAGTTCGGCGTGTGTCTGGGCCCACCGCCGCTGCACCCCGGGGCGCTCGTCGTCGCTCACGGGCATCGACTTCGCCTTCTCCAAAGCCGCCTGGGCGTCCGCAGTCCTCCCTGCGCGTGCAAGGTTGCGGGCGTACTGGCCCTGCCAGTTGGCCTGCGCGTCAGGGTTTGTGAACTCGAGAGGATTCCGGTCCCAGGCCGACACGAGCTCACCCCAGAGGAGCCGTGATTCGTGCTGTCGTCCGGCGACCCTGTGTACCCACGCCTTCTCCGCCAGACAGGGGCATCGATAGTCGGGGTCGGGGTGGTCCTCGCGGAAGGTCAGGATCATCTCGTCGTACTCGCCCCCGATCAGGAGCGAAGGGAAGTTGTTGGTAATGGAAGCGATCTGCTGCGGCGACATGCGAATGCGCTGAAGCGCCTCGCGGAGGGCCCGCTGCATCCCGTTGACACCCTCCCCGGCCGCGAGCGCATTGAAGATCATTTCCGTGACCCAGGCGTTGTCCGCCTGGCCAAGGGCCAAGGTAGCCCTCTCCAGCAGATCGTCGGCCTGCGAGTGGCGGGCAAGAAGGCGAGCGGCCGAGGATGCGCTGAGCAGCACGTCGAAGTCCGCGGACATCTCGGCGGCCTGAATGCGGCGCTCGAGCTCCTCTGCGGGAGTTTGCCCTGTGACTGGCGACACCGCTGTGAGGCAGAGCAAGACGAGCAGGGAATTGATACGTCGCATGGCTACCCCCCATGGTTGAAATGAAACGGGACCCTTGACGGAAGGTACTTTCGGAGCCCCTGTAACGCCAATACCACAACTCGACGCAGGAAGATCCCGGCATGGGCGATGGGATACTCGCTCGAGGCCTTCAAAAGCGGGAGACGGGACTCGAACCCGCGACCCTCAGCTTGGGAAGCTGATGCTCTACCAACTGAGCTACTCCCGCGGACGATCTTCCGGCGGCCGGTTCCGCTAGTTGGGGCTGACTACTTCGTAGTAGTACCCCAATACCTCCTCACTGCTCGAAAAATCGGCCCGGAAGGGCTCTGCCGCTTCCACCGCCGGAGCCGCAACCCGTATGTCCGTCGTCCCGATTTCCGCACCGTCCAGTCCGTTGAAATGGACCCGAATGGTGACCGTGGAGCCGGGTTCGAGCGACTTGTTTATCAGTTCTCCCGTCACGGTCGCTCCACCGCTACGTGGCTGGAGCGTGCTGTACGCGAGCTGGAAGCTCAGGTCCTCTCGGGCCTGGAGAATCCTGACGGCCTCCTGTTCCTGCTCCGTCCGCACCAGCGCCTGGCCCAGGATGGTGTAGGTGTCGGGATTGTAGCCGTCCAGCTCCATCAGCTGCTGCCCGACAGGAACCAGCTCCTCCCAGACTTCGCCCTCGAAGAGGGACTGCGCGAGGTTGAACACCGCATCACGGTTTTCGGGGGCGATATTGACGATTTCGCGGAACGCTTCGGCGGCCCGGTCATACACCTCCGCCTGGTAGAGCCCCACCCCGATATTGAAGTAGTCGCGGGTCCCCAGCCCGGTCCCGGCCAGGAGGTTGTTGTAGATCGCCTGTGCCGAATCGGCCATGCCTCCCTGCGAAAGCACCGAAGCCAGATTGGCCAGGGCCGACATGTCGGTGGGATTGCCCTCGAGGTAGCGTTCGTACGCCGCCGCCGATTCCTCGTAGCGTTCCTCGCTGCTCAGCAGCGTCGCCAGGTTGAAGGTGACGCTCTGTTCCCGCTCCCGCCAATTGACGGCCGTTGCGCTGTCAGCCTCTTCCATGGCCGGCCCGCGTATGACATCCAGAGCCGCACCGTACGCATCGATGGCGTCATCGGGCCGCCCCGCAGTGTTGTAGGACACACCCAGGTTGATCAGCGCCTCGGGGCGCCGACCGCTGAAGATCACCTCGGCCAATTCGAGCAGCCGGATTCCCTCGTCGTTGTCCCCGGCGTCCAGGGGCCCGATCGCTTCGTTGAACAGATCGATCCACGCCTGTTCGCGTTCGATCCTGACATCCTGGTCATAGCCGGGATACCGCTCGAGCGCGATCACGAAGAGAGTGTCGGCGGCCACGTAGTCGGCGAGCCCGACCTGCGCTCGACCAGCCAGCAAGTACCCCCGCGCATTCGCGGAGTCATCCATAATGGAGTTCATGGCGGCATCCAGCGCCTGCTGATACCGCTCCACCATGCCGAGGCTCTGAGCCTGCGTCAGAAACAGCTCGGCACTTCTGGTGTATTCGTTGTCTCCCGGGGCGCCGTCCCCCCCGCCACCGCCCCCTCCGGAGGCACAGCCTGAAAAAACGAGGGCACCCGCGGTGGCCAATGTGACTCCGAACCTGGACATGATCACAACATTCCTCCCTTGAGGTCGTTCTGCCCGCACTCCGGCCCACGCGCGCGGAAGCTCCGGGCAACATGAAGTCTGGAATTATACTCGGTCAGCCCAAGGCGGGTCAAAGGTTGCCCATCAACCGGCACCCCGGCTCAGATAGTGGAGTATCTTCACCCCCATGCCTTCGCTGAAGCCGGGAATGCGACCGATCTCCGCGGCCGATGCCTGCCTGACTCCCCTGAGCGACCCGAAGCGCGAGAGCAGGGCCTGCTGCCGCCTTGGTCCGATCCCGGGGATGTCGCCAAGGTCGGAGCGCACGGTGCGCCGCGACCTGAGCTTGCGGTTGTAGCGCACCGCAAATCTGTGGGCCTCGTCGCGCACCCTTTGGAGAAGGTGGAGCGAGCGGGCGGTTCTCGGGATGCGAACGCCGCGCCGGAGACCGGGCAGGAAGACGATCTCGTCCTTCTTCGCGAGCGCGGCGAGGGCGAGGTCGCCGAGTCCGGTCTCTTTGAGCGCCTGTCTTGCTGCCGTCAGCTGGCCCTTGCCGCCGTCGACCACCACCAGGTCCGGGAGAGGATCCTCCCGGGCCTGGTCAGGTGCGAAGTATCGGGTAACGGCCTCCGCCATCGACCGATAGTCGTCGTTTCCCCAATCGCCGCGTATACGCATGTGGCGGTAGCCGGGCTTCCTGGGCTCGCCGTTCAGGAAGACGACCGCGCTGGCAACCGTGTCGTCTCCCTGCGTGTGGGACACATCGAAGCATACGATGAGACGGGGCACGACCTTGAGCCGGAGAAAATCCTGCAGCTCGTAGAGCGCGTCGTCGGTGCGCGGCTGCAGTGCTCCGCCCTTCCGCACACGCTCGTCCACCACCTGCCGGGCGTTTGCGATCGCCAACTCGATCAGGCGGACCTTGGCGCCTCGCCTCGGGACCCGAAGCCACACCCTGCGCCCCGCCCTGTCCGTCAGTACCTCCTGGAGCACTTCGCGGTCGGGAAAGTCGGTGGGAAGCAGGATCTCGAGCGGCAGTTGCTCGACCGCGCTCGATCCGCCGGAGAGGTACGCGTGGGCCACGGAGCGGGCGAGCAGTTCACGGTCCGGCGCTCCCTCGGAATCCGCCAGGGTATGCGTGTCGCGTCCGATAAGCACGCCGTCCCGGACGCGGAGGGTCGACGAGATCGCGAGAGATCCGTCGCGGGCCAGCCCCACGATGTCCTGATCGCCGCCGCCCACGGTCTGCACACGCTGCTGCCGGGCGATCCCGTCCAGGCCGGCGAGGACATCACGAAGATGTGCGGCTCGCTCGAAATCCATGGCAGATGAAGCTTTACGCATCTCTGTCTCAACTTCGACCTGAACTGACGCGACATCACCTGAGAGGACGCGGACGACCTCATCGACTCCCCTGCGATAGTCCTCCCGGGACTGGAGCCCGACACAAGGGGCGCCGCATCGGCCGATGTGATGGTCCAGACACGGTCTCGCGGGCGCTTCCCGGAGCAGGTCGTACCGGCACGACCGAATCCCGTGATTGCGCTTCAGGACGTCCAGCGCGCGACGCACCCTCCCCACCGAGGTGAACGGCCCGAAATACCTGGAGCCGTCCTTGCGCACCCTGCGCGTCACGAAAGCACGTGGAAACGGCTCGGCCGCCGTGACCTTGATGTACGGGTACTTCTTGTCGTCCTTGAGCTGGATGTTGAAGCGGGGCTGGTGCTCCTTGATCAGATTGGCCTCGAGGATGAGCGCCTCCGCCTCGGATCCGACGACCAGCGTCTCCACGCCTGCCGCGAGGCGCACGAGCTCACGCGTCTTGAGGGTCGTGTCCTTCGCCCGGGAGAGGTAGGAACGCACCCGGTGCCGGAGCGATTTCGCCTTGCCGACGTACAGGATTTCGCCCCGCTCGCTCCTGAACATGTACACGCCGGGATCGGTCGGCAGCCGCGACATGCTGGCTGCGCGGAAGGGGATTCCCGTCTTCATATGCGCGCCCCGCCGCGTGGCCGGGACCGATCGGTCCACTCCACCGTCACCTCCTCAGTCCTGTCCGTCCCCCGCCCCGCCGCGGCCGAAGACTCGTCCGAGCAGCGTCCGCATCCGCAGCGGAGACACTCCCATCGCCTCCGTGACGGCCAGGTAGGTGATGCCGAAGGGCAGCAGGGTTGCGGCCGCGGAGAGCAGCGGGTGGACGGGCGGCAACAGAATCGCGGGGACCAGCCCCACGACGGAAGCCGCCGCCGCGGCAACCAGGTACCGACCCAATCGGCTCCGTCCCAGGGTGAGCCCGGGCAGCCGCTGTCGCACGTTGCCGGTGAGGAGATACAGCTCCAGCCAGGCACCCACGGTGGCGCCTGCGGCCAGTCCCGCGGCGCCCATCCGGAACCCGCCTGCGATCAACTGGTCAAAGGGAAACATGAGCGCAAGACCGATTACTGCCGACACCGCGATCCTGGCATAGGCGATCCGGGCCGGGGTTCTGGTGTCGCCCAACGCGTAGAACGTCGAGGAGAGCACCCGGGATGTGCCCGACGCGGGCAGCCCCAGCGCATAAACGCCCAGCACCAGCCCCACCGCCGTAGCGTCGCCCGCACCGAACTGGCCGCCCGGCAGGATTCGCAGGAAGGCGGTCACCTCGTCGCCGAACATCAGGTAGCCCGCCGCCGAGGGGATGAGCCAGAAGAGCACCTTCCGCACCGCCGCGCCCGCCCGCTGGCGCACCGCTTCTTCTCCCGTCACGGTATCGCGGGACAATTCGGGAAGTTCCGCGGCGGCGATCGAGAGGCCGAAGAGGGAGATCGGAAGCAGGTACAGCGTTTGGGCGTAGCCCATGATGCTCACCGCCGCCTGCGCGAGGAGAGAGGCGAGCGCGACATCCAGGAGCGCACTCAGATTCACCGCGCCACGGGCCGCGACGATCGGGATGAAGTTCTTCAACACCTCGCCCACGTGTGCGACCCGCCGGCCGAGCGATGGAACCACATGCTTCAGGTGGCGCGCTGCAAACGGCAGCTGGAACAGAAGTTGCAGCGCTCCGCCCGCCAGAGCTCCCCAGGCCATGGCAAGCAGAAGGTCGACGCCCATCAGACCCCAGCTTGCGGCCCCTGTAACCGCGGCGATGATCGCGACGTTCCAGAGGGCGGGCGCTACATACGATACGAAGAAGCGGCGGTGGCTGTTCAGGATCCCGAGCGCCCATGCCGACACCACCAGTAGCGCCGTCATGGGAAAGAGAATCGGCAGCAGAGAGATCAGGATGTCGGCCCGTTCATCGCCGGCGAAGCCGATAGCGATGACGCGCGCCAGGAAGGGCGCACCCCAGGCCCCCGCCGCGGCAAGCAATCCGGCCGCCACCGCCAGCAGCCCCAGCACGGCTCCCGCGACGCGCGCCGCCTCCCGCTCCCTTCCCTCTTCCAGCAGCCGCGCATAGACCGGTATGAACGACGCGCTCAAGCTCCCTTCGCCGAGCAGGTTCTGCACGACGTTGGGGATGCGCAGTCCGGCCCGCCACGCGTCAGCCAGGGCTCCGTTGCCGAAGTAGTGGGCGAAGACGCTCTCTCTCACCAGCCCGAGCAGGCGGCTGATGAAGATTCCCGCGGCTACCCTGGAGGCTGCCAAGGAAAGTCGCGGGTCAGGAGTCGGGCTGGTCCCCGGAAGGCAGCGAAGCGCCCCCGGAACGGCGGTCGAGCAGTTTCTGGAGGAACTGATTCTCCTCCTCGATCCGCTCGACATCCTGAGCCAGGCGCTCCAGTTCTCCTTCCAGGTACAGGAGCCGGTCGTGTGTTGCGTCGCCGCTGGCGCGCCGCTGCCCGCGCTCGAGGCGCTTGGCCAGCGCCTTGCCGACATCAGAGTCGAGGAAGATCGCGAGGATCGGGATCAGCAGAATCAGGACGAAGATCGAAGCAAACATGGGACTATCCTACGTCCTCCCGGAATCGGGTTCCAGCCGCAGCCCATCCTCCGCCATCGTAACGAAGTTGGTTCCGTAGCGCATCAGGTACTGCAGGGGCCCCAGCACGCGGTCCTGCGGTTTGTTCCCGGGCCAGAGGTGCGAGCGCGCCTTGCCGATCTGTTTCCACGTCGTTTCGTTTCGGCGCTTGACGGCCCGAACGATCTTCTTTTCGAGAGCGCCCAGCGCCGCCAGTCCCGAATTCCGCGCCTTCGCGACCGCTCCCTTCAGCACCGGATCGATCGCCACCGAAGCAGCAGTGACCTCGGCCGCCCGGGACTCGATGGCCTCACGCCAGCCGCCCACCGCCGCGCTCAGCTCCTCGGGAAGCTGATCGAGCGCCAAACGACTCAGGATGCCGCCACCCTCTCGCAATTCGTCGACGTCCAATCCGAACTTCCGGAGCACCCGTGCCACCTTCGTCTCCAACACCAGGAGCGACCCCCGGGGAACGGCCACCGGCATCCCGACCTCGTGCCGGCCGAAGAGTCGCGATAGCTGGGCAAAATAGGCAAGTTCTCCGGGTCCCCCCACGTACGCTAATGTAGGGAAAACGAAGCTCTCGACCACGGGTCTGAGAAGGACGTTCGGCGACACCAGGTGTGGGTCGTTGTCGATCAGGCCGAGGATGTCGGTGCGAGACATCGCTCTCCCCGAGCCCCTGAGGCTGTAAGCGCCGCCCCGGTGCTGCAATCGGTCGCGCCCCTCTGCGGACTCCACAAAGAGGTTGACGGCGCCGGGGACGAAGGCGACCTGCAGAGGATAGCCGCTGCGCGTCAGCATGGCGCAATTCTCCCTGACGGCTTCTTCCGATGCGAACGGATCCTCCGCCTCCGCCCTGAGAATCGGTCGGGAAGCTTCCTTGAGCGCCGGGTCGGCCGCATCCACGAGCCCCACCGGCGTGTCCTTCAACAACTCGGCCATGAAGTCCGAGAACGCCGAAGCCATGGTGGCCTCAGGGCGAAAGGTGTCGCCGATGAGGTCCATGCAGCTTCCGTGGAACTGGTTGGGCGCGAAGCAGCTCCCAAGCTCTTCCACTACCTCGTGAATGCCCTCTCCGAGCCGCTGGCGGGCAAGTGAGCGACGGGACCGCGCAGGACCGGAATCCAGAGCAAGCATGCGCAGGGCGTCGGTCTGGTCGACGACATGGGTTTGATTGGCCTCGTCCCAGTCGTGGTCCTCCGAAGCGACCCAGAACAGCGGCATGACCGGCCTGCCCAGCTCCGCCGCCAGCGAGCGGGCCAGCTGAACCGCCGTCAGCGCCTTATACAGACTGTACAGCGCCCCACCGAACAACCCCGGCTGCTGACCCGTTGTGACGAAGTATCCGCCCTGGCCCGTTACGTCGAGCAGCGCCTGTTCGGCTACGGGGCCGGCCGGCCTGATCATGGGTGCCACCCGGGCGATGGCGTCCGGTCCGGTCGATCCCTTCAGCTCCGCGGCCTTGCGGCGAAAGGTCTCCATCCGGTGGGGCGAGCCGCGATAGAAGGCTGCAGCGCGATCGACGCCATTCAGGTAGTCTTGCACCAACGGCGATCCGCCGAGCGGCCTCGGGAGAAGATGCATCAGACGACTGCGCTCGCGAGAACGATGAAGCGCGGCGACAAGCGGGAGAACGGGCTCCGGTCGTACCCTCCGAATCGGGGCCCCGATGCGAATCCAGCGCCCTCGAGCATTTGGCTCAGCTCGCCGGGCCTGTACAGGCGCACCCGTTCCACGAATTCCCTGTGCGGTGCGCCGTCCCGTGCTCCGATGGCGATCCTCTTCTCCACAATCCTCTCCCCCTGCACCAGCCGCCGTTCCTGGACCACCTCCACTCCACCGACGATCCGACGATCCCTTTCGCGCAGACTCGCGACGACCTGATCGGCGTTCAGGAAGTCGAGGAGGAACCGGCCGCCGGGCTGCAGGACCCTGCGCACCTCGCGCAGCACGCGCGCGTCGTCCTCTTCGTCGTCAAAATAGCCGAACGAGGTGAAATAGGAGGTGACGATACCGAATGCGGAAGTCTGGAAGGGGAGTTGTCGCATGTCACCGCGCACCAGCGCCGGGCCGGCGGCCGTCGACCTGGCCGCCTCCAGCATCGGCATCGACAGGTCTAGCCCGGTGGCGCGGTATCCGAGCCGGTCCAGCTCGACCAGGTGGCGTCCCGCTCCGCAGCCGAGGTCGAGGACGCGCACGCCCGGCACCGGCCCCGCGGCTGAATGCAGGAGCTCGACGGCTTGCCGCGCCTCTGCCCTGTCCCTGTGCGGATACAGGGCGAGATACTCGTTGCCGAACCAGTCACGGAACCAGGGAGTCACGCGGCTTTTCACCGGCGACTCCTGTGCACTCGCGTCCACCGCCCAATCGCATCCACGGCTCTAATCGCGTCCCTTGTGGTAGGGTTCCCGCCTGAGAATCGTCCCGGCCCGGTACAGCTGTTCCGCCACGACCAGGCGAGCCAGGTCGTGAGGGAGCGTGAAGGGGGACAGGGACAGGGAAAGATCACACTCCTGCAGGAGTTTTGCATCGAGACCGAATGCGCCTCCGATGATGAAGTGGACACCCTGCTCCGGGCCGGCGGATAGTCGCTCCAGCCACCGGGCCAGCTCCAGCGAGGAAAAATGGCGTCCCGCGCGGGTCAGGGCGACCCTCAGGTGCCGGGGTCGCAAGCGCGCCCGAATGTTATCGGCCTCGCGGCGCCGGATCTCCGCACCGCTCCCACCACGGGCCTGCGGGACTTCGATGGACTCGAACCGCCAGTACCGTGACGCGCGCCGTTCGTAGTCCTCGATTCCCGAGGTGAGGGCCCGCGCCCTGCCCACGGCCACTATCGAGATGCGCATGAGCCCCTCATTGCATCCTCCATGGCTCGGCGGAGAGGTTGTTGCGGCTTGCCCTCGACCCGAAACCCGATCACCGAGCAGTGAGGAATCAGTTCGGGAAAAGCGGCGAGCTTGACCGCATCCTTCTCTGTGCAAACCACAGTTCGGCCTGCGAGTCGCGCGAGGAGCGTCGATATATCGCGGTGAGAGTACTCGTGGTGGTCCGCATGGGCTGCCAGTTCGATCGCGGCGCCGGGAAGCAGTCCTCGCAATCCCTCCAGGAACGAGCGGGGCCGCGCTACCGAACAGAGTGCCAGGACATCCCCCCCGGGGGGCAGGGTCGGTTCGTCCCGCAGGTCACGCCAACCGCCCATGACCAGGTCGGCGTCCAGCACGGGAGTTCCGGGCGCCAGGCGGGACAGCGTCTCGCGCCATGCCTCGCGTCGCCGCACCCGCGGCTCCCTGCGGGTCAGGACGATGTGCGTGGCCCGTCTCGCCGCCGCCGGAGGCTCCCGGTACGGGCCTCGCGGCATCAGCCGGGCGCGGATGGGGTCCTCGGCGGCGACCAGCAGGATGTCGAGCGCCCGGCCGAGCCTCCTGTGCTGGAAGGCATCGTCAACGAGCGCCACTTCAAAACCGGCGTCTCCGGCAGCATGCACGGACTTCAGACGATCCCGGCCCGAAAAGACCGCCCCGCTGCCGAACCACCGCTGATAGAGGATCACTTCGTCCCTTCCATATCCGCGCGTCACCACGGCGGTGCGAGCACCTGCTCCACGCAACCAGTCACCGAGCCACCGCACCACCGGTGTCTTCCCCGTTCCCCCTACGGTCAGGTTGCCTACCGAAATCACCGGGATGGGCGTCTCGAGTGGCCGGGCGCCCCGGTACCAGGCGCCCCTGATGCCGGTGCCGAGCCGAAAGAGGAATTCGGCCGGCGCCAGGGCCGCTCCCAGCAGCCGGGCTCCCCAATCCGGGTCTTCGGCTGCCCAGAAATCACGAATCCAACGCCGCGCCCTGTCGGTCGTCACGCCGGTTCCGGGGTCGTCCGATTGCGCAAGATCTCCTCCATCATGTCCACGACCCGCACCGCGGCCCCCGGCGTCCCCAGTGAGGTGCGGACCTCGGCGAGACCCGCAACCACGGCCTTGCGCTCGGCTGAAGACCGGTCCAACAAAGGTTCGATCGCATCGGCGACCTTCGTAGGTGTGACTTCTCGCTGAATGAACTCCGGCACCACCGGTCTGCCGGCGACGAGATTCGCCAGGGCGATGGAAGGCACCCGCACCAGTCGGCGCGCCACAAAATGCGTCAGCGGGTGTGTGATGTAGGCGACAGCAAAGGGCATTCCGGCAAGCGCCGCCTCCAGGGTGCTGGTCCCGGACTTTACCAGACCGGCTGTGGCCAGGGCCCGCAGCGAAGCGGCATCCGTCGTCACCGGGAAGGGAAACGGGCGATATGCCCGGGAAGGCAGGTGCCGTGCCCTGCTGACGATCACCTGAAGTCCCGGAACGCGACGCTGCAGCAGCAGGGCGGTCTCGGTGAAGGGCCCCGAATGCCTCTCCAGTTCCTGCTCGCGCGAGCCGGGAAAGATCGCCAACACCGGCCTGGCCCGATCGACTCCCAGAGATTCCGCCAGCGACTGTGGGTTGGGCGTGGAGACTTCGTCCAGCAGCGGATGGCCCACGAATCGGGCATGGCCCCCGTGCACACGATAGAGCCGGGGCTCGAACGGCAGGATCAGCGCGATGCCCCGGGCGATGCGCGACAACCGTTTCGCGCGTCCGGCCTTCCAGGCCCACACCTGGGGTCCGATGTAGTAGAGCACGGGCACACCCAGCTTCGACGCGTACTGCGAAATCCTCATGTTGAAGCCGGGGTAGTCGACCGGGATCACAATGTCGAAGTTCTCGTCTTCGAGCAGTGCCCGGATCCGCGCCTCCAGCCGCCGGAAGAACGGGAGGCGCCGAACGACCTCGGCAAACCCCATGACCGACAGTTCCCGAAGACCGCACAGAAGCTCCACCCCGCTCCGGGCCATGCGTTCACCGCCCAGCCCGACCATCACGGCGCGCGGCCATCGTCTCCGGATCTCGGTTGCAACCTGGGCGGCATGGGCGTCCCCCGAGGCCTCCCCGGCCAGGATCAGTACCCTGGGCCCGGGGCCAGGCCCGGGATTGGCCGTGGCGACCACCAGGTCAGAAGGCCCGTCCGAGGTACCAGATGATCAGGGCCACGACAACCAGCAGGATGACGAGTGAAGCCGGGGACCGCCCCTTCTTTGTGTCGATCCACTCCCGCTTACGTCGACGCCGAACGCGTATGAGCGACATGGTCCTCAATCTGTTGTTGAATAGCCAGTGCAAGTTGCAGCGCTCGGCGTCCATCCTCGCCTGTTACCGGTGGCGGCGCCAGTCCCGCGATGGCATCGCGGAACGAAGCCTGCTCCAGGGCAAGCGGTTCCTCGCGGCTCCCGCGGATGCGAATGCGCTCCACGACCGAAGAGAGCCCGGCCAGAGCCCGAACGCCATCGGGGAGAGAGGGGCCATCGAGTGCGGAGACGCCTTCCTTCAGTCGGTAGAAGTCTCCCTTGCCCGCTGCGAGATCGAGTGACAGGTACCCCGAGCGCTGCCAGATCCGGAGCTTCCTGACCTTCTTGACCGACACCCGGCTCGCGGTGAGGTTGGCGACCGCTCCACCCTCGAAGGCGATGCGGGCATTTGCGATGTCCACATGGCGCGACAGTACGGGCACCCCCGTCGCTGCAACCTCGCTCACGGGTTCGCCGAGCAGGGCGCACAACAGGTCCACGTCGTGGATCATCAGATCGAGGACCACCGCGACATCGAGCGACCGGGGGGCAAAGGGCGCGAGTCTGTGCGACTCGACGAAGAGAGGACGGTCGATATGCGGACGCGCGGCCACGAGGGCCGGATTGAATCGTTCCACATGCCCGGTCTGGACGAGTACACTCCGCGCCCGCGCCGCTTCCAGAATCCGGTCGGCGCTCGCGACGTCCCCGGCAAGCGGCTTCTCCACAAAGACATGCACGCCGGCCTCGATCGCCTCCAGAGCGACTTCTTCGTGAGCGGTCGTGGGCACCGCGACGATTACTCCGTCGCACTCCCTGAGGAGAGCCCCCAGAGAAGAATGCGCCCGGACGCCCAGGTCTCTTCCGATCTGCTGGCAGCGCCCGAGGTCGGTATCGAAGATCCCCGCGCACGCGGCGCCCCTCAGCCCACGGGCAATACGCGCGTGGTGGTGCCCGAGAGCACCGACTCCGACTACTCCGATCCGCGGCCGCATGGTACAGAGTCGCGCCTCAGCACGTAATGCCGCGTTCGCTGGTCCGGATGAAGTCGATGAAGTAGCCCACTTCGGGGTCCTGGAGCGTTGGGTCCGCTTCCACCTGCGCAATGGCGCGCGACCGGGTCAGGCCAGTTTGGAATAGGATGCGGTACGCCCTTTTGAGCCGGCGGCGGGCTTCGGTGGAGAATCCCCGGCGCTCGAGTCCCACCGAGTTCAGTCCGTAGAGCTTTGGAGAGGGGTTCCCTGCCACCTTGCAATACGGAGGCACATCCTGAGGGATTCTGGAACCTCCCCCCACGAATGCGTGCGCGCCGATCCGCACGAACTGGTGGATCGCCACCAGCCCGCTGATGATCGCCCAGTCCTCGATCGCGACATGACCCGCCATGTTGGTGGCGTTCGAAATGATCACATGGTTCCCGATTTCACAATCGTGCGCCACATGGCAGTACGCCATGAGAAGGCAGTCCGAGCCCACGACGGTCTTGCCGGCTGCGGCGGTCCCCCTGTTGAGGGTCGCGAATTCCCGGATCACCGTCCGGTCACCGACTTCCAGGTAGCTCGTCTCGCCCTCGTACTTCAGATCCTGCGGATCCGTGCCCAGGACGGCCCCGTTTGCGATCCGGCAGTCGCGGCCCACCGTAGTGTCCTTCTCGATCAGCACCCTGGGGCCGATGCGCGTGTTGTCCCCGATGCGCACGTTGGGGCCGACGATCGCGAACGGTTCGATCTCGACGCCGGACCCAACCTCCGCCGAGGGATGCACGAAGGCGGTCGAGTGGATCGACGCGGACCCCGTCCTCAATCCCGGCTCCCAGTCATTCATTTGTCCACGACCCTCGCCATCATGTCGGCCTCCGCGACAACCCGTCCATCCACCAGCCCCTTTCCTCGCATCTTGCAGATCCGCCGCCGCAGGCTCTGCATCTCGACATCGAACACCACCTGGTCCCCCGGTGTGACCGGCCGGCGCCACTTGACGTTATTGAGCGACATGAAATACACGACCTTGTCCTGAGGGTCATCGACGGCGTCCATGAGGAGAAGTCCTCCCACCTGCGCCATCGCCTCGATTACGAGTACACCGGGCATGATCGGATGTTCGGGAAAATGGCCGCTGAAGAACTGTTCGTTGATCGTCACGTTCTTCAGACCGACGATGCGCCGGCCCGGCTCGAACTCGATGATCCGGTCGACCAGCAGCATCGGATAGCGGTGCGGGAGATGTTCCATGATGCGCCGAATGTCGATCTCGTGAGCACGTTGTCTTCGCCGATGCTGGTCGAGAATCGCCCGAGTGAGCGCGACGTTGCCCGCATGACTCGGACGGTCGGCGACGATATGACCCCGCAGACGGCCGCCCGCCAGCGAAAGATCTCCCAGCAGATCGCCGACCTTGTGACGAAGGAATTCGTCGGAGTACCGAAGGTCATTGTTCATGACGCCCTCGGTGTCGAGCACGACCGTGTTTTCGAGCGACGCACCTCTGCCGAAGCCCCGGGCGCGCAGGGCGTCGGCCTCGTGATAGAAGCCGAATGTGCGGGCCGGCGCGATCTCCTTCTCGAACTCCGGGCCGTCGAGGGTGAAGTCGCCGTATTGGCGACCGATGCAGGCATGGTCGAAGTCGATGGTCGCCGAGATGCGGAGACCCGGGTGCGGGACCGCGACGTAGGAACTACCGCCCCGCCCCTGGACGGTCGTCGTCTCGGCAACCTCGATCGTCGTTGCCCTGGCGGGCTGCGACACCAGCCCCGCCTGGCGAACGGCCTGGCTCCACGGACCAAAGCTGCCGTCGAGGATGGGCAATTCGGATCCGTCCAGCTCCACAACCGCGTTGTCGACCCCGCCCGCGGCCAGCGCCGCCAGCAGATGCTCGACGGTCCGCACCTCCGCTCCGGCCGCGCTCAGCGTGGTGCCGAGTTCGGTACTGGTCACGAACTCGACACCAGCGGGTATCTCGGGCTCGTCGGCCACATCGGTGCGCCGGAACACGATGCCCGTCCCAGCAGATGCCGGCCTGATGCGGACATTCGTGGTTTCGCCGGTGTGGATGCCTATCCCGGCCAACTCGATCTCATGCGCGATCGTGCGCTGGTTCTCGTTGTCGCGTGCCATCACAGTCAAATCCTGGGAAAGGTGATCCCTAATGTAAACGCCGAGTGGCGGAACCAAGCCACTGCTTCAGGGCTCCGCGTCGCCGGAAGGTGACCCGGGGGCCGCGTCGGCCAGCCTGCGCTCGATCCGCTCGACGCGTTTGACCACGTCCGGAAGCCGCATGAGACGGGCCATCGCCCTCAGGTAGGCCCGGTGGTCCCTGGCGGGATAACCGGAGACCGTCTTCCCGGGCGCCACGTCGGAGATCACCCCCGCCTGTGCACCGATCCGGGCTCCGGCACCGATCTTCAGGTGTCCCACGATGCCGGCCTGGCCCCCGATGGCGACCCCGTCACCCAGGCGCGTCGATCCCGCAATGCCCACCTGTGCGACGACCAGCGAGCCGCGCCCGATCACGACGTTGTGCCCGACATGGACCAGGTTGTCCAGCTTCGATCCCGCCCCGATCCGGGTGCTGCCGATCGACCCGCGGTCGATGGTGCAGTTTGCCCCGATCTCGACGTCGTCCTCAATGACGCAGCTCCCGACCTGGGGGACCTTGGTGTGCGCTCCGTCCGCGGACACGTAGCCGAACCCGTCTACTCCGATCCGCGAACCGGCGTGCACGATCACGCGTCTGCCGAGCACGGCATCCGCGTAGAGGGTCACATTCGGGAAGAGGATCGTGTCCTCGCCGACCTCTACCCGCTCGCCGACCACACAGTTTGCGCCGATACGCACCCCGCGCCCAACGGTCGTCTCCGTCCCGATCACGGAATTCGGCCCCACGACGGTCTCGGCGTGAACGACCGCTTCCGGGTGAATGACTGCCGAGGGGTGCACCCCCCAGTCTTCCTCGGGGGCCGGATAGAGCAGAGCCAGAAGCGTTGCCAGCGCCTCGTGCGGGTCGCGGACCACGAGGCGGTCGGAGGGCCCACCCTCCAATCCTGACAGGGATTCGGAGACCAGCAGCGCGGAAGCGCCGCACTCATGCAAATCAGACGCGTAGCGTCGGTCGGAGAGGAGCGCCAGATCCCCGCGCCCGGCATCATGCACAGGCGCAAGCCGACCGAAAGTCGTCCTTCCGTTTCCCAAAACCTGTCCGCCCGTCGCTTCCGCCGCCTCCGACAGCGTGAGTACCGAGCCGACCGCGGACGGATCGGTCATCCCCCTCCGGTGTCCTGCGCCTGCAGACGCGTGAGAACCTCCTGGGTGAGTTCCAGGGCCGGGTCCGCCGCAAGGATGACCTGCGAAGCCTGGTCCAGGATGATGGCGTAGTTTCCTTCCACGCGAATCTCCTCGATGACGGCCGTGACCCTGTCCGTAATGGGCTGCAGCAGTTCGGCCTGACGCTGCTGGAATTGAACGTCCAGTTCCTGTTGTCTGCGCTCGAAGGCCTGTTGTTGACTGCCGAGTTCCTGCTCGCGGTTCTGCCGGGCTTCGGGGGTCATCGACATCGCCTGCTGCTGATACTCCTGGATCGAAGTCTGCAATCCGGAACCCAACAGCTGCAGCTCCGCTTCGGCATCCTGGCGGGCGTTCTCCAACTGCTGCCGGGCCTCCTGCGCCGGTGCGTACTCGGCCAGAACGGCGTTCGAGTCGACATACCCTACCCTCGCTGCCTGGGCCCCGACGGATCCCGCCCAGAACAACGACAGGGTGAAGGCCATTCCCAACCGAGAAACACTCATTCCGCTAACTCCTCCGGTGTGTAAGAGCCGCTTCGCAAGTGAAACGGCGTATTGTGATCGATGATCAGATTCGCCCAATATCGGCTTCCTGTCACGCGCGGGCTAGAAATTGGGTCCCATCTTGAAGTGGAGCTGCCACCCCGGTTCGGCCTTGTCGAACCCGTACGCATAGTCCAGGCCGATCGGGCCGAAGGGCGTTACCAGCTGGACACCAAAGCCTGCACCTCGGAACAGTCTCGACGTATTCAAATGACCGGGGCTCTGCCAGTTGTTGCCGGCATCGAAGAAGGCCGACAACCCGATATTGGAATTGATCACCGCCTTGAATTCGGCCGTCGTCGTGAAATACGCGTTGCCAAGTCGTTCGATCTGTCGGATCCCCCCGCCCCGCTCCGGATAGTAGCCTTGCGGGGTGATGGACGTCTCGTCATATCCCCGAAGCGGCTGACCGAACTGAACCCCACCCAGCCAGAATGACTCGAAGGGGAAACGGGACGCGTCTCCGAACAGGGCCCCGCCCCTGGCGTGGAGACCGAGCGCGAACTGCACGCTGCCGGGGGTCGCTCCCTCGCCTCCCAGTTGGCCGATCGGGATCATCCACTGGACCTGGCCCGTATGCTTGATGAAGTCTCCGGCGCCGCCCAGAGGGCCGCCATTCAACTCCACGTTCCAGGTCTGCATCGATCCGGAGGTCGGGAACAGCGGATGGTTGAGCGTCTGACGGGTGATTCCGACGGAAACCGAACTCAGCAACCCCGGGGGGAGCCCGAAGAGCGAGGTGTCATCGGCGCTTCTGAACGACTCGTAGCTGGTTCTCGACAGTGAGTAGCCCATGAACACCCGCGTACGCAGGGAGCCCGGGACCGGAATCCCGAATCGGGTCGTGAAGCCCCTTCTCTGCCGGCGTCCGGTCGCGAACTGGAAGAAACGATCGGTAGAGTCGAAGAGCGAAAACGATCCGCTCACGGTCGTCTGGAAGAGGGCGGGGTCGGTAATCCCCAGGGTAAAGCTCCGGATGTACCGGCCGAAATCCCACCGGACGCTCCCGGCTTTCGCCTGCCCGAACAGATTCGGCTGGTCGTATCCCAGAAAACCGGAGAGTCCCACACCGCCGCCGACCGCCGTGCCGAACTGGAGAGACCCAGTCTGTTTTTCGGCGATATTGAAGATGATGTCGACATCGCCGGTCTCCTCGTTCGGGCGGATGTCGGGGGTGGGCATCGGCGCCTCGAAGAAGCCGAGCGACTGGATGTTCTGGTAGGATTGCAGCAGGCGCGCTTCGCTGTAGACGTCGCCGGGGAGCAGGAAGATCTTCTCCCGGATGATGCGGTCGAAGGTGAAGTCGTTGCCGGCGATGATGATCCGGTTGACGTAGGCCTGCGTCTGCTCCTGGATGCGCCAGCCCGCCCGAACCGTCGGGTACCCGGCGATCTCCTCGCCCGTTCTCTCCCAGTACGGCTCCAGCATCGCGTACAGATATCCCTCGTTGCGGTAGAGCTCGCGAACCCTGCTGGCGGCGCCCTCGAACGCCACCATGTCGAACACCCTGCCCGCCTCGCCCTCGGAGTCGTCGCCGCCGAATCCGAACGCCGACAGGAGGCCGCCGGAATCTTCGGTGAAGAATCCTTCCAGCACGTCGGCCTCGAATGCGCTCGCGCCGTCGATCTCGAAGTCGGCCAGCCGGTACTGCCGGCCTTCTTCCACCTCCAGCTCGAGCCGGGACTTGCCCGTCATGGGATCGACGATCAGCGAGTCGCCCACGACCTGGAAATCGAGAAAGCCGTCCTGGTGGTAGCGCCGGGGCAGCGACTCGAGGAGGTCGAGTTCGAAATCGATGTCGTTGTAGCTGCCGCCGCGGAACCACAGAAAACCCTCCTGCCGGGTGTTCATCGCGCCGCGCAGTTCGTCGTCGCTGAAGTGCTCGTTGCCTACGAAGGTGACCTCCGCGATCGTGACACGCTGCCCCTCGTCGACCTCGAACACCACATCCACGCGCCCCTCTTCGCCGGGAACGGGCTCCTCCTTCTTCTCGATGAATGCGAAGGGCACACCGCTTTTCCGCAGCTCTTCCCTGATGTACGCCTCCGCCTTCGCCATGGCGTTGCGCGAAAGCGGCACGTTCTCCTGGAGACCCGATTCCTCGAGCGCGTCGTCCTCCGACACCGACTCAAGCCCGGTAATGCGGATCAGCCGGGTAACGGGCCTCTCCGTGACCTCGAAGATGAGCACGTTGCGGCCCGTGGACTCGTCGAGCATTACCGCGATGTTGTCGTACTGACCCGTCGCCCAGAGATTCTTGATGGCCCGCTGGATATCGATGCCGCTGTTCTGACTGCCGGGCTGGATACCCGCCACACCCGTGACGGCTTGCTCGGCCAGCCGCACGTTGCCGCGCGCCACGATGGAGTCGATCCGGACCAGCGCACGCTCGCCCGGATCCTGCGCCGAGGCCGGGAGTACCCCCGCGGCGGCGGCGACCAGGATCGCTGCGACGCACCCGATTCGCCGACCCGGGACCGAACAACTCCCGGCTGCTCCGAGTGTCCCGTGCAAGATCATGTCTTCGTCCGGGAGGCCACCCCGATCGACAGGGCCCTTCCGTCTTCGGCTACATCCACTTCCAGCTCGTCCCCGGCCGCGAGCTCCGCCATGAGGATCTTCTCCGAAAGAGGATCCTCGATGTAGCGCCGGATCGCTCTCTTCAGAGGCCTGGCCCCGTAGCGCTCGTCGTGGCCGTGGGTGACCAGGAAATCGATGGCGGCCGGCGTGGGATTGAGCTTCATGTCTTCCTGCGCCAATCTCTCGCGCAGATCGCCCAGCATGATGTGGACGATCTCGCCGATCTCGTCTCGGCTCAGCGGGTGGAAGACGATCGTGTCGTCGACCCGGTTGAGGAATTCGGGATTGAAGGCGCGGTTCATTTCGTCGTTGACCGTGTCGCGCATCGCTTCGTAGCTGGAGCGGCGATCCGGAGACTGGAAGCCGAGACCGCCCTTGGCGATGCTCCGGGCTCCGAGGTTCGACGTCATGATCAGAACCGTGTTCTTGAAGTCGATCTTGCGTCCGTAGTTGTCGGTCAGATGGCCCTCGTCGAGGACCTGAAGCAGAATGTTGAAGACGTCGGGATGAGCCTTTTCGATCTCGTCGAGCAGGACGACGGAGTAGGGCCGTCGGCGCACCGCCTTGGTGAGCGTCCCGGAGTCGTCGTACCCCACATACCCCGGAGGCGCCCCGATGAGCCGGGAAATGGAGAACCGCTCCATGTACTCGCTCATGTCCACCCGGATCAGCGCTTCCCGGTCTGCGAAGAGAAACTCCGCCAGCGTTCGCGCGAGTTCCGTCTTCCCCACCCCGGTCGGCCCGGAGAAAATGAAGGAACCGATGGGCCGGTTCGGATCCTTGAGTCCGGCGCGGCTGCGCCGAATGGCTCGCGAGATCGCCGTGATCGCGTCGTGCTGGCCGACAACGCGCTTGTGCAGTTCGTCTTCCATGTTGACGAGCCGCGCGGTCTCCGCCTCGCGAATCCGCGTAAGCGGGATTCCCGTCCACCGGCTCACGATGAAGGCCACCTCCTCGACCGAAATCTCCGGTCGGAAACGGCGGCGCTCCTCTTCCCAGGCGGTCTTTTCGTCCCGAATCTGGCGCTGAATCTCGCGCTCTTCGTCGCGCAGCTGGGCGGCTCGCTCGAAATCCTGATCCCGGATCGCGCTCTCCTTGCGGTCGGCCACGGCAGAGAGCTGCTCCTTGAGCCCCTCCACCTCTGCCGGAGGCACCTGGCTCGCGATCCTGGCCCGCGCGCCGGCCTCGTCGATCACGTCGATCGCCTTGTCGGGCAGGAAGCGGTCGGTGATGTACCTGTCCGACAGCCGGGACGCCTGCGCAAGCGCCTCATCCGGGATCGTGATCTTGTGATGATCCTCGTAGTGCCCCCGCAGTCCCGCGAGGATCTCGATGGTCTCCTGCACCGTCGGGGGATCGATCACCACGGGCTGGAACCGCCGCTCCAGCGCGCCGTCCTTCTCGACATACTTGCGATACTCGTTCAGCGTCGATGCTCCAATGCACTGCAGCTCGCCACGCGCCAGCGCCGGCTTGAGCATGTTCGAGGCGTCGATCGCCCCTTCCGCGGCCCCGGCGCCCACCAGTGTGTGTAGTTCATCGATGAACAGAACGACGTTACGGTTGCTTGAGATCTCGTTCATGACCGCCTTGAGGCGCTCCTCGAACTGACCGCGATACTTGGTCCCCGCGATCACGGCGGCCATGTCCAACGCCAGCACCCGGTGGTTGCCGAGGCTCTCCGTCACCTCGCCGCGCGAGATGAGCTGGGCCAGACCCTCGACGATGGCGGTCTTCCCCACGCCGGGCTCGCCGATCAACACCGGGTTGTTCTTCTTGCGCCGGCACAGGATCTCCACCATCCGCTCGATCTCACCGGTCCGCCCGATGATCGGGTCGAGTTCCCCCTGGCGGGCCAGTCCGGTCAGGTCGCGGCAGAAGTGATCGAGCGCCGGTGTCTTGGACTTCTTCTCGCCGCGCTGCTGACCGGGTCCCTGCGCGGGCGCCGGATTCGACCCCCCTGCGCTCGCCTTCCCGGTCGCGCTTCCGGAACTCACGTCGGGGCCCAGCACCTTCTGCGTCTCCGTGCGCGCCTCATCGATCGTCACGCCCAGCGAATTCAGGACCTGTGCGGCGATTCCCTTGCTCTCCCGCAGAAGGCCGAGGAGAAGGTGCTCGGTCCCCACGTACGAATGACTGAGTTCGCGCGCCTCGGCCATTGCGAACTCCAGGACGTGCTTGGCCGGATTCGTGTAGGGCAGTTCGCCGAGCGCGATTGTCGCCTTTCCTCTGCGGACGGACTCGTCCACGCGCTCGTGCACCTGGTCCAGATCTACGTTGAGGTTGCCCAGGACGTGTGCCGCGACACCCTCGCCTTCCCGGATCAGCCCGAGAAGAATGTGTTCTGTCCCCACGTAGTCGTGCTGAAGGCGAATTGCTTCCTGGCGGGCCATGGAAAGCACCTTCCGAACTCTTTCCGTGAAGTTGTAATTCATTCTGATCGGTCCTTCCCGGGCTTCCCCCGGGTGCAGTCCTGCCCGCTGCCTTCCAACAAAATCGCCATCACGGCCCCGGATCGGAAGTGGGGAACCCTCTTTCTTCACGCAGGGCCCGGCGTACGTACTCTGCCCGGTGGGCCCGGCGCTCCGGGGAGGACAGCGCACAACCCGCCGCGTCCTCCAGGTGCGCCGCCTGGGAAAAGATCATGATCCTGTTGATGGAATATACAGGTGGGGACGGCAGGACTTTCAAGGAAACCCCCAACCGAACACCGGAGAGAAGGTTCATCAACTCCTCGTAGGTGAGTGACCTGGCATAGCGCAGGAGCCCGTAGGCCCGCCACACCTGGTCTTCGGTCACCGCTCCCGCATCGCGCATCAGGACGCGTCGGGCTTCCCTTTCCTTGGAGATGACCGTGGCGACGATCCGGTCCAGGTGATCGATCAGGTCCTCTTCGCTCTGTCCCAGCGTCGTCTGGTTCGACACCTGGAAGAAGTTGCCCACGAACTTGGAGCCTTCCCCGTAGAGTCCGCGCGTGGTCAGGCCCACCTGCGCGATCCCGTTCAACGCCCGGTCGATCTCCTTGGTCAGCACCAGACCGGGCAGGTGAAGAAGGGCCGATGCCCGGAGCCCCGTCCCGACGTTGGTGGGACAGGAGGTAAGGAATCCGAAATCGTGATGATAGGCCAGCGGCAGACGCCGGCCCAGTTCCTCGTCGAGCCCGTCGACTCTGTTCCAGCCTTCCACCAGGCGCATGCCGGACATGAGGCATTGCAATCGCAGGTGGTCCTCTTCGTTGATCATGACCGACACGGCCTCGCGCGGACACACCGCCACTCCCGCCCCGCTCTCCGGCGCGGCGCTTCCCACGAGCTCGTTCGATACCAGCCGCCGCTCCAGGAGGATCTGCTGGGTCCTCCGGCGCAACTCGGTCAGGGGAAGGAGGATCGCATCGTCCGGAAGCGAAGCCTGGTCGACGGCATTGGCCACGGCCCTGAACACGGTTTCCCGGTCGCTGTCGCTTGCCCGGGAGAGGTAGCGGTGCCCCTGAAGGTTGCGGGCCAACCTCACGCGCGTGGACAGGACGATATCGGCATTGGGCCCGCTGGCGTCGAGCCACCCGAGGCCGAAATCCGGAACCGCCAGGAAGTCGTCCATGACTATCCGGCTGTCTCGTGCTCGCGAATCAGATCGCGGAGCACGGCAGCCCGTTCGAAGTCCTCGGAGTCGATCGCACGCTGCAGGCCCCGGCGCAACCCGTCGAGGCGACGGCCCAGGTCGGCGGCGGCCGGGTCGGCCGGGAGGTAGACCTTGCCCGCGTGCTGGCTCGCCCCATGGATCCGGCCGAGCAGACGTCGCATCCGATCCTCGAACGACGTGTAGCAGTGAGGACACCCGAGGCGGCCGGATTCGCGGAAGTTGTCGAAGGTCAGTTCGCAGAAGCTGCACGGCTCGGTTGTGGTCGTCGATTTGGCCGAGCCCGATTCGCCCAGTTGCGCCAGAAAATCGGATACATCCACCGCGGGCGTCGGTTCGGTGCTGATCCCCTTCGCCTGCGCGCAGGCCGTGCACAGGTAGCTGGTGGTCGACTTGTTGTCGACGACCGTCGTCAGATGCACCACCGCGGGGTTCTCGCACCCCGGTCCGTCACAGACCTTGGCTGCTTCAGACATCTTCCAGTACGCCTTCGTTCAACCTGAGTACGCGCTCCGCCCTCGATGCCAGTTCACGGTTGTGCGTGACGACCACGAGCGCAACTCCGTAGCGTTCCTTGAGTTCGAACAGCACCTCCTGAACCTGCATGCTCGTGTGGATGTCCAGGTTCCCCGTGGGCTCGTCGGCGAGTACCACGAGCGGCCGGTTCACGAGCGCCCGGGCGACCGCAACTCGCTGCTGCTCTCCACCCGACAGCTCGCCCGGTTTGTGGCTCAGGCGGTCCCCCAGCCCGACCTGGCCCAGCAACGTCGATGCCGTCGCCTTTGCGTTTGCCGGGCTGTCTCCCTGAACGAGCGCGGGCATCATGACGTTCTCAAGAGCGGTGAAATCCTGAAGGAGGTGATGGAACTGGAAGACGAAGCCGATCCGGCGGTTCCTCATCGCGGCGGCCTCCTCGTCGCCCAGCGAGGCGGTTTCGACGCCGCCCACCCGGACGGATCCGGCCGTGGGTCGGTCGAGAACGCCGAGCAGGTGCAGCAGGGTGGACTTGCCGGATCCGCTCGCGCCCACGATCGCCACGGCTTCGCCGCGATTCAGGGTCAGGTCGAGCCCCCTGAGGATATGGAGGTCCCGGCCGGACACGCCCGGGTAGGTGCGGTGCAGGTCACGCGCCTCGACGGCCGCGATGGGAGCGACCACGTCATTCATGGCGAATTGCCTCGACAGGCTCCAGAGCCGCGGCCTGGCGGGCGGGGTAGATGGTGGCGAGGATCGAGATGAGGAGGCTCACGCCCGCGATCCAGAAGATGTCTCCGGCGGAGAGTTCCACGGGGAGGCGATCGACGAAGTACACGTCCGGGGGGATGGGAATGAGCTTGTAGCGCTCAATCAGCACCGCCAGCGTGAGCCCCAGCCCCAGCCCCGCCATTGTCCCCACCACGCCGATCCAGAGGCCCTGGAACATGAAGGCCCGCAGCGTGTCCTTGCGGGTCAGGCCCATGGCCTTGAGGATCCCGATCTCCCTGGTGCGGTTCACCACCACCATGATCAGGGTGCCCACGATGTTGAGGGCCGCAACGAGCACGATCAGCGACAGGATCAGTGCCATGGCCAGCTTCTCGAGCTTCAGCGCCGAGAAGAGCTGGCGGTTGTCTGTGGTCCAGGAGTCGACGATGTACGGCCACCCCCCGAGCGCCGCCTCCACGGAGTCCGCGAGCGCGTCGGCTTCCCATGGGTCTTCCACGCGCGCCCCCACGAACGAAGCCACGGTGTCGTCGAGTTTCAGCAGCCGCTGGACGTCCTGGAGCCCGGCGTAGCCCTGGCGGAGGTCGAAGTCGTACATCCCTGTCTCGAAGATTCCCGACACGACCCAGTCCTCGACCTGGAATACCGGATCCCCGTTCGGGCTCCAGCCGTAGTTCTCGAGCGCAATCACGGTCAGCGTGTCGCCGTCGAGAACGTTCATGCGCGCCGCCATCCCGATCCCGAGCGCAATGGATGTCGCGCCGCCCGATGATTCGGGGAGCGCGAGGCGCCCGGTCCTCAGGCTGTCCTCCATCGGGGTGAGCGGCGCGCCTTCGCCCTCGAGGTCGACGCCGTAGAGATCCAGCACGTCCACGAAGTCGGACGCCTGCAGCCCCACCCTCGTAAATCCGATCGCCGAGGCCGCGACCACCCCGTCGACGCCCTGCACGACCTCGACCACCCGCTTCCAGTCGTCCAGGCGCAGCGACATCCCGGCCTGCCGGACCCTGACGTGCGGCTGGGACCCCAGGATCTTCTCGCGCAATTCGTTCTGCATGCCCGTCATGACGCCGATGACCACGACCAGCGCGGTCACGCCCACCGTCACGCCGCCCAGCGCGATCCACGTGATGAACGAGAGGAGTTTGCCTCGCTTCCGCGAAGCCAGGAAACGGCCCGCGAGAAGCCACGAGAGGCGGGTGCGGGAGGTCGGCGTCGTCCGCTCGCTCATTCTTCTTCCCTGAGCGTGGGAAAGAGGATCACGTCCCGGATCGACGCCTGGTCGGTGAGCATCATGACCACCCGGTCGATGCCGATCCCCACGCCGCCGGTGGGAGGCAGCCCGTACTCCAGCGCCCGGATATAGTCCTCGTCCACCACCTGCGCCTCGGCGTCCCCCGCCGCGCGCAGCGCCGCCTGATCCTCGAGGCGCTCCCGCTGCGCGATGGGGTCGTTCATTTCGCTGAACGCGTTGGCGAGCTCCTCGCCGGCAACGTAGAGCTCGAAGCGTTCCGACAGCTCCGGCACGCCCCGCTTGGCCTTGGCAAGGGGGCTCAGCTCGCGGGGATGGTCGGTGACGAAGGTGGGCTGCACCAGCGACGGCTGCACGAGTTCGCCGAACAGCTTGTCCAGCAGCTTGCCCTTCCCCGCTCCGTCGAGGCCATCGGCGCCTAGCTCCGCGGCCCGGGCATGGAGATCCGCCTGGGAAAGCTGCAGCGGATCCTCGCCCAGACGGGCACCGAGCGCCTCCACGAAGGAGAGCCGCGCAAAGGGAGGCGAGAGGTCGATCTCGGTGCCCTGGAACACGATGCCGGGGCGGCCGCCCGCCGCCTGTGCCAGCGTCACCATCAGCCGCTCGACCAGATCCATCATGTCCTCGTAATCCGCGAAGGCCTGGTAGAACTCCAGCATCGTGAATTCGGGGTTGTGGAAGCGGTCGATCCCTTCGTTGCGGAAGTCCTTGGAGATCTCGTAGACCCGGTCGAGACCGCCAACGATCAGCCGCTTCAGGTACAGTTCGTCGGCGATGCGCAGGTAGAGGTCGCGGTTCAGCGCCAGATGATGCGTCACGAAGGGCTGCGCCGACGCGCCACCGTAAAGCGGCTGCAGGACGGGCGTCTCGACCTCGACGAAGCCGAGATCGTCCAGAAAGCGTCTCGCCGCGCTGATGATGAGCGTGCGGGCGCGAAACACGTCCCGCACCCGGGGGTTGACCGCAAGGTCCGCGTAGCGCTGCCGGTAGCGCGCTTCGCGGTCGGCGAACCCCGAGTAGGTGACCCGGTCGCCCGTCTCCTCGTCCACCTCGACCTTGCCGAGCGGGAGAGGGCGCAGGGACTTGCACAGGAGGTCGAAGCCGTCGGCCTGGACCGTCACTTGTCCCATGCGCGTGCGAAAGAGGGTTCCTTCGACCCCGATCCAATCCCCCAGATCGAGAAGATCGAGCAGCGAATAGGCGTCCGCTCCGAGCACATTGCGCCTGAAATAGACCTGGACGCGTCCCGTCCGGTCCTCGATGTCCGCAAAAGCGCTACGGCCGTGGGACCGGAAGCCCACCAGGCGGCCGGCCCAGCGGCCTGCCACCACCTGGTCGTCGCTCGGCTCGCCGCCGGCTTCGACCGCCTCGAAGGCCGCGATAGCCGGCGCGGCGAGCCGGGTGACGTCGTAGGAGTATGCGAAGGGCTCCACTCCCCTGGCCTTGAGCGCCTCCAGCTTCTCCAGCCGGGCCTGCATGACCCGGGAGAGGTCGTCGCCTGGGGGATTGCTCATGCCCCGTCCGTCCGGCCGAATCTCTTCAGGTAGGCCTCGATGAACGGGTCGAGCGCTCCGTCCATGACCCCGTTCACGTTCCCGGTCTTCAATTCGGTGCGGTGGTCGTTGACCATCGTGTACGGAGCGAAGACGTAGGAGCGGATCTGGTTGCCCCACGCGATCTCGGTCTTGGAGGCTTCCAAAGCCTGTTTCTCCTTTTCCTTTTCTTCCCTGGCCCTCTGGTACAGCGCCGCTTTCAGCATCTTCATGGCCGTCGAGCGGTTCTTGTGTTGTGAGCGCTCCTGCTGGCAGGACACCACGATCCCGGTGGGCATGTGGGTGATCCGGATCGCAGAGTCCGTCTTATTGACGTGCTGACCTCCCGCTCCGGATGCCCGAAAAGTGTCGACCCGCAGGTCGGAGTCATCGATCTCGATCTCGATCTCGTTGTCCAGCACCGGGTAGATGAAGACCGAGGCGAACGACGTATGCCGCCTGGCCTGGGAGTCGAAGGGTGAAATCCTGACCAGGCGGTGCACGCCCTTCTCCGCCTTCAGATAGCCGTACGCATGGTCTCCGCTGACCTCGATCGTGACGCTCTTGATTCCGGCCTCCTCGGCGGGCTGGAGGTCCAGCACCTTGAGTCCGTATCCGCGTCGTTCGGCCCAGCGCATGTACATGCGGGAGAGCATTTCGGCCCAGTCCTGCGACTCCAGTCCCCCCGCCCCCGGATGGATCGTCAGCATGGCTTCGCGGTGATCATCCTCGCCCCCCAGCATGCTGCGTAGCTCGAGATTCCCGATACCGGCCTCGAGCGCACGGATTTCGTCCCGCAATTCCGCTTCCAGTTCAGCGTCGTCTTCGTCCGCGAGCAATTCGCGGAGCTCGCCCAGCTCCCCCGCCTTGCTGTCGAGGGCACTCCAGGGCCGGACCCACTGCTTCAGTCCGTTGGCCTCCGCGATCAGCTCCCGAGCCGCCTCCTGGTCGTCCCAGAAGCCCTGACTTGCCATCTCCTCCTCGAGAACCGCCAGGCGGTCCCGTCTTTCGGGTATGTCAAAGATACCCCCGTAGCTCATCGATCCGCCGGCGGGCGGTCGTGAGGCGCTGAGTCTGTTCCTGCATTGATCCCATGGAAGTCACCCGGGCGATCGCCGGTAGTATGGCGTAGGTCCCCTGGCCACGGACGGTGCCGCGGCCTCTCGAAAGATAAGGCACGCCGCGCGAGAGGTGGACCCCCGCTAGAAGGTCACTCCCAGCGTGACGTGAATCGGCTGGCTCTCGCCCGTAACCGTGGACCTGGTCAGCGATTTGGCGATGTTCAGGTCGAATCGGTCCAGGCTGAAGCCCACGCCGACCGACGCACCGTTCGTCTGGTCGATCTTGCCGCCGACGTATCCGGCTCGCACATGGAGCAGGTCTGCCGCCGAATAGTCCAGCCCCAGATAGATGGAGGGCGAACCGGGGCTCCGGGCCCGTTCCTCGCCTTCCACGGTGAGCCAGAGGTCCATCGGCACCGTTTCCACGAAGCGGTTCAGCACTTCGTACGCGACCGCGAGCCGCAAGCGCGTGGGGAGCGGGTCCGACTGCTCCTGGTCGACGACCCGAAACTCGGTGCCGGCGTGTGCCAGCATCCACCCGAACCGCAGCGGAATGCTGCTGAACGGCTCGGCCTGGACGCCGACGTCGAGGGCGTAGGCGGAACTGGTGGTTTCGAGGTCGGGGCACTGGCCCCGGCACGCCACCCTGAACTGGACCAGCTTCATGTTCACCCCGGCGCGGATGCCGGCCGGGAGCGAGGCGGCGTAGCTGGCGACGGCCAGGTGGTTGCGAATCGCAATCGAGCCCAGGACGTCGCCGAACTCGTCCCTGAGGTCCTGATCGCCGATGTCGAGGAGCATGTAGGACACTCCGAAGGTGCCGACCCTCCTCGAGGGGAACAGGACGCTGATCGCCGTGGCTTCCCCGGCCAGCTGATCGCCACGGTAGACCATCACGCGCCGTTCGGTCTCATCCGCCAGTCCCGCCGGATTCCAGAAGGCGCCTTCGTCGCTGGCCAGCGCGGTCATGGCGCGGCCCAGTCCGACGCCCTTCGCACCGACAGGAAGAAGCAGAAAGAGCGCCTCTTCGCTCCCGCCGTTGTTCTCCTCGATCTCCTGGGCGAGCAGCGAGGAGGGCACGGGCGTGGCAACCAGGAACAGCCCTGCCAATTGCGCGCAGATCGCACGTCCCATCGACCGGACACGGCGTGGGCGTCTCTGGACGCTACGGGAATCCACCCGCGGGATGCTACGGCCCGTCATCGGGTACCGTGTAGCCGAACATCGCCAGCCCCTTTCGCCTGCGTCGCCATCCATCCGAGACCTTGACCCACAGATCAAGGTACACCCGATGGCCCAAAAGGTGCTCGACCTTCTTTCGCGCAACGCTTCCAAGCGCGCGGATGCCGGCGCCCCGCTTCCCGATGATCAGTCCCTTTTGCGACTTGCGCTCCACATGCAGCGAGGCGGCGATATACACGGGGTCCTCGTTTTCGCGAAACTCTTCCACCTGAACGGCCACTGCATACGGGACCTCCTGGCGGTACCGTTCGAAGACCGTCTCG